>MDTG01439280.1_pt1 | contig 12769 bp, 5 predicted proteins | sample 811421 | NCBI WGS metagenome assembly MDTG01 (sample SAMN05326645, study PRJNA326480) | marine metagenome | isolation source: seawater | place: Pacific Ocean: South East | collected 2011 | reverse complement strand
TTCTACCAACGGTCATGTGTCTGCTTCTAAGTCAGACTAGTCAGTAGGTTTGGGGCTAGAGAACCACATATCCTCTCAACACATATATCATAGCATTAAAAAGCACCCTGTGTGGGTGCTTGTGACAGTTTGTAATGTGTCCTACGAATTTGACGGTGGACTGTCCACATTCCTATACTCAAAATCTCCAGTCTTGCCTATCACATGACATGTCCAGTGATGATACTCGTCAGGACAATCCTCTTTCTTTGGAAACCATGCTACAGCATTAGCAATTGCCTGATCTACATTACCGACAGGAATCATATCCCAATCACCCAAGGTCTTCATCAATATTAAAACCTCTTCATCAGCAAAATTTTGATACCATGCCCATACTTCTGCTTTCTTAGCATCGTCAGCAGTTTTTATCTTATCATTGACAAAATGTATAATGCATGTATCATTGGTTTTACAATATGATTCAATTGTATCCCAAACATTAAGTTCATTCATTGTTTATTCCTCTTCTAACTGTTTGAGTAATTGATTTAATCGTTCAGTAACATTATCTTTTTCATCTTCTGTCCAATTATAATCATTTGTAGTTTCTTCTGCTTTGGTGTAAACAACACCTGCTTTTGATAACTCATCAAGGAATGATTTGTTATACAATCCTTCAGTTAGTCCAGATACAATTAGATAAGATGACATCTTTTCTTTAAATGTATTGAAGTATGTAGATGCAAGAGTAATAAACTGATCATCAGTTTCTAAATATTCCGCACTAGCATCTTTATCTAAGATTATATTCTTATAATATGATGGATTGATGGGAAACTTAACTCCAACAGGATCTGAAGTTGAAGCATCACTAGGAATATCTCTTAATTTCTTTCTATACTTCTTGTATAATTCTTTATCATCAGCACTGATACCAGAATCCTCAACAAATACCCAATCAGTTTCAGTGAGCAAGAAATTACGTGCTAATCTAACAGACAACCAACTGACAGAGGAAGTTTTAGCATATACTTTAGTAAATGTTGATTGATACTCAGTTTCTTCTAGTGAATCAGCAAGGAAAAATGCTTCTTTGAACTTATCAAATGCCTTCTTACCTTCAGTGCCACCAATATCCTCCATCTCATAATCATTCCAATAGAATGTATCAGTCTTGAAGTTCTTGGTGTACTTACGTTTCTGTGCCATGTAAGTATCATTTGAATACCATGCAAACAACACTAACTTATCTTTGTCACTATCCCATAATGGATATAATACAGGAACAATGTCACTAGTCCAGTATGTATCAGTGATATTCTTAGTTACACCTCTGTATGTAACTGTCTTTTGTATTGCATCTGCTTGCAATATTAATTCTGGTGTTGCCATGATAGATAGTAGTTCCCTTGTTTATTTAGAACGCTTTGATAAGGTATTTACACAAATGATATGGTTCAATTAATGGTATATCTTCATCTGGATCAATTGCAGCATCTGGCACAAGTTGTACTTGTGATGTTAATGTGAAAGTAGAATCATTACCAGTAGCACCTGTAGTATAAAATCCATCACTAGCACCTTCAACTTCATATGATAATCTATCAATATTTGTTGACATCTTATTGCCAGCAGGGATGAATTTTAATTCAGTTGTTTCCTTGTATTCATAGATGAAATCACATATACCATAATGGTCTGAATCAGCGTCAGCATTATCATTACCAGCACCAGCTGGATTCCTTTCCTGTAAAATTTTAAATTGCACATTTGGTTTTTGTGCAGCAGATGGTAAATCAATACCATACCAATACCAATTGGTTGGATTACTACCAGAACCAGTGCCATCGTATTGACTATTCACTTCTGCTGATGTTGGAATTGGAACTATAACACCCAAGTAATTATTAAAAATATCACTTCCATCGGTATTGTAATACAATTTCAATTCATCTCCACCATTTTCAGGTAAATTACCACCATTTACACCATTACCACGTGCTACTTTAATATTAAAACGTTTTACATTAGTTGTATCTGCTGCTTTTACAATAACAAATCTTTGTAGGTCAGAACCACTTAACTTTACATATCCCCATCCATTATTATATGCTTCAGGTGTAACCAATGGTGATAAAGTAACAGCAGTAATTATTTTAGTATTTTCATCCAAAGTAGCAGTAGCAAATGCACGAGTACCAGCACCATGTTTGATGCGAATTACTGGTGCAGATGTATAATTAGATCCACCACTGTCCAATGTGATAGATGTAACTTTCTCACCAGATACAACAGCAGTAGCAGCAGCACCTGTTCCACCACCACCTACAAATTCAACTTCAGGAACCTGTGTGGTTGGTAGTTTGAATCCACCACCTGCACCAGTACCAGCACCAGAAGCAAAAATATCTGTACTATCATTTGCTTTAACAATAATATCCCCTACCGTTGTGTTAACAAAACCACCTTCATATCCAGTAACTTCACCAAATCCAACTCTTGCGTATGGTAATTCTCCATTGCTTGTACCACCAACTCCAGCAGCAGCAGAATTATTAAATGTTAAGGAAGCACCAGATGCACCAGGTAATTCATCTTTTTCAATTTTATATCGTGTATATGCACCTCCACCTCCACCACCACCGCCAGGTGACCATGCAAGATTACTTTCTGTGTATGAAACAATTACTTCTCCAGCACCACCGTTACTTGCGGAAGCATTAATAAAGTTAAAGTAAGTGGGAATGTATGCAGATCTCCCTGCTTGTCCTCCACCGCCACCACCGTGACCGCCAGAACCACCAGCACCAGTTGGATCACCTCCAACTCCACCAGATCCACCACCTCCACCAGATGATATGGAGACACCACCGCCTCCACCTCCACCACCGCCACCAACGCAACCATAGTTGCCACCAACGGTTCCACCACCTGTATAGAGGAGATTTACAGTTTGTGAACTATTAGCAGGTTCATATAATGTAGAAGCATTTGTACCATTACGTCCGTTATATGGATAATTAGCATCATTTTGGAGACCACCTCCTCCTCCACCACCGCCAGAACCAGCGACTAATTGACCATTCCATGTAACAACAGACGCACCACCGCCACCGCCACCATCATCAGTTGCACCATCACCACCACGTTTTCCACTTGCGTTTCCATATCCAGATCCACCAGCACCACCAATTCCATCTCCATTACCACCAGACCATCTTGATCCTTGACCACCTGCTTGAACACCAAATGTCCACTGTGGTGAACTACCAGGATTGATCCATTCAAGTATCATTGTAGTTCCTTGGGATCCTACACCACCAACTTGACCATTTGTTGTCGTAAATTGTGGATTAAGTCCTTGTTGAGAATCAGCTCCTTTTCCACCTTTAATGGTAAATTGAATATTAGTAAATTCTGATTGTGTTGTGAGATTGACAACTTGCAAACTTTGTGATGTATATGTGTTAGTTGTGGTTACTGGTGATCCACCAATTTGTGTGTGTTTACCATCGCTACCAGCACCATATGCTAATATATTACCAGAACCATCACCTTTAAGACCTGCACCACCAGTACCTGCTACGTTAGGATTAGTTGGATTTGATATGCCAGGAAATTGTCCGTTTTGTCCCGAACCTTGTTGACCATCGGTTCCATCTATACTAGCATTACCAGTAAAGGTTCCATTATTTATTGCACTACCTGACGATGTAACAGTACCACCATCACCACCGCTTGTATAATTATTTGACTTTCCTCCTCCTTCTCCACCTCCAGCAGTTATATCAATTAATGTACCACCTGCTACAACGGTAAAGTTTACGTCCTGACCATCGTTACCTGCTTGCATTCCATCACTACCTGATCCACCACCACCATGTAGTTCAACTTCCATAACCTTCCATGCTGATGGAAATGAGATAGATGAACTACCAGTATATACAATGTCTTGAGAATATGTAATGATTTCTTGACCACCTGTTCTAACTTCTCTGCCACCAATCAGAGAACCTGTTAATGGTGGTGGACTACCAGTAAATGTTCTAAACATAGATGGTGCAGTCTCTGTTACCTCTTCGTACGTACCACTACCAGAACCACCTGATGCAAAATAAAAATCAGGTGACGTATATTTAATACTACCAGTCCCTTCAGCACCAGCTCTCCAATCAAATACATCATATGTTGCTGCTTCCCTTGATTCAATTGCTGATTTAGATAAACCATGTTTATGTTGGTAATGCAATCCACCTATAGGAAACCAACCATATAAACGAGCATTTTGATTTGTGTAATTTACCAAATATCTATCACCACCTAAACCACTACGAAATTGAAAAGTATCGTCAGCTTTTGTACTGTAAACAAAATGACTATGATCAGGTACTCGTTGCAATCTTCTTTCTTGCATCGTAACATGAACTTTTTGACTACCAATTATATTTGTTGATACGTCATCTGTAATATTACCATAACCAGTTGTAGTTATAGAACCAAGAGAAAAATAACCTGCTTGAGATCCTTTATCAAAGTACCATGATCCACCTTGTTTAACAACACCATTATTTGCACCAGCACCAAGTGTAAGTAAACCAATACTGGGTGTTCCCTGTCCAAAGACATTACCATATCCAACAACTTTTCTAGTTTTTAGGTCAGGTACTTTGAATGTTCCTAAACTTCTTGTAGATCCCCAATGATCATAGATATTATCTTGTGAGACTGATTCCAATTGTCCACCAGAACCAAAATTTAATTCTAATTGAAGACCACTACCACCACCTGCATTATTAATAGTAAACGTAGGATCAGTTACATACCCTGCTCCTAGATCAGTAATATTGATACCTGAAATTACACCATTGACAATAACTAAATTTGCTGTTATGGTAGTACCACCAGAGGGTGCAGCAGCGAATGTTATCGTAGCAGCAGCATCATATCCACTACCACCATTAATAATTTCTATTGCTTGTCTTGAAGAACCACCATAATCATTACCAATAACAGCATACAATGCTGGAAAATCATTAATTGCATATTCAGTACCATCACAATACAAATAACCAGGATATTGGTAGTCTGGATTGGTTTGTGTATTAGCATTACCAGTAGTGACCGTATAAGCATTTGTTGGCGTATACTGATTATCATAAACATCAGTAGTTGCCTTAAAAGTATTAACAATAGCACCTAAAGGAGTATTATCAGATGCTTTATCTGTATAAAAATTAGGTCTGGTATTTCTATATGATGGTGCTGGTGATACTGTCATTGATCAAATTTTAATTAGGTATTCTAAAATGATGAAAGGTTGTGATACATTATCTACTGATCTTGCATCATCAGTAGATAGGTTTAACTTAGTTTCCAATAAGTCTGCTGAAATTTCAGTAGAACTTGTTTTTAATTGGAATGTATGATCTTCTTTTTCTAGATCAATCTTATGAAAATGCTCTGTTGGATCCTCACCACCTGCATATAATGGATTAGTTTGATTAAATTCATTAGTTGTAGATGGAGATCCATCATCAACTGCAAATGGGTACAAATCATTCATTTGCAATGGCATTGAATCTGCCCAACTACTGTCTTTCCAATCAATTGGAACACCTTGAGCACCTGCAAGATATGTAGCTGGCATATCTACATCCTTGGTCACTGGTGAATCTGGTCCTGTCGTGTAGATACAAATTGATCCAAATGGAGTTGGAATTCTTAATGTAACTGTAAGAGTGAGAGAACTTGAGGAATCACCTGTTACTGTGTATGGAGTTGTAGTAATTGGATAATTATCCCACGCCCTTGTAGAATCACCAGGACTACCACCAGCAGTTGATACACCATTAGCTTCTAAGTAACTTTCTGGTGGTAATAAACACATATAGTTCCACGCATCTTTAATAGATTGGTTACCATTAATACATGCATTACTATAGGCAAGAGGAGTGCTTCCAAAATTAGTATAACCAAACTTTCCCTCTCCTCCAAATGCTTTTGATTGACGTATATTAGATGCAATTGCTTTACATGGTTGTTGAGCATTACCTGGATATGAATTACCTGTAGTAGGGTCTGAAGTAGCAACAATCCATTTATGTAAAGGTATCGTTGAAGCATTTGCTAGTCCAACAGGTCCTATTGGTGCAGGGTCTAAAATAGTAGTTGGAGAACTTTCATCAACTTCTGCTCTTGCTTTCAATCTAGTTCTAGTACCACTATGAAAATGCATGTGTCCATGCAATGCAGATTGATCAACCGCTTCAACTTCAGTTCTTTTACCAGCAGCAGTACCAGCAGTCCACACTGGTCTTCCTCTCATTGGCATTTCAACAGATGGAACAACAAAGTTACCAGTGTATGCAACATCAATTACACCATTTGTAGCAGCAATTGCTTCTGCTTCAATACCAATACCAGAACGACTTTTTTCAACATTATTTACTGTAGTAACTCTAATATTTTGATATACTCCACCACCACCTGCACTACCAGTTGGTTTTGGATATTTAGATCCTAAATCTGGTACTACAAATTGTTGATCACTTACTGACTGTAATGGTTCACCAGCAAGATTCCTTCTAACAAACTTACCACCAGTTCCTGTTCCACAAATAGCAGCAAGTTGTGGATAATCAATGGCATTATATACTGTGCCATCACATCTTAAATATCCAGCTGGTAGTTCTCTTTTAGAATACGTAGAATTGATATTATTATCAATTTCAACAGGCCATACAATTATTTGACCAGATATATTACCATATTTCCCTCTTTCTTTTGAATATATTGTCGCCATTTTAGTATGCCTTGATAATATACACTGCTGCCATTGCTGGTTGTGATATAGTAACTGTAATATTTAGTGCGTTATCCTCACTCTGAGGAACAACATTTCCTAATCCAACGTTACTTATTGCAAATGTTGGGGGTGGTTTCAATGATCCAACAGACATTTGCACATCAATTGTTCCATGATTATGTGAGTTAAATGATGAATCATTAGGATCCATAGAACCAATATTGTTGACAGTAGATGGAAATGTTCCTTCCATAAACGTCAAGGTAGTACCACCACTGGGAACAGTATCAAGTGTTTGTTGATTTAAGGTAAGTGTATACACATAACTAGCAAGATCATTACCTGTTCTAGTTACTTTAGTAATATAAGTGCCAGGTTCAATACCTTCACCATCTACTATTTTAAATGCACGAACTTTATCTTCAATGTAAAATGTTTCACTACCCTCAGTTTTTGTGGTTCTAATATCTGTACCTACTGGTAGTGTAATTTCATTAGTACTAGCAGCTAAACTAACATTGTTAACAACAAACTGATTTGATGGATCTTCTGGATTGTCTTCAAGACCAGCAAAAGTATTACCTGTAGCTGCACCAAAATAATTTCTAAAATTACTATTAATTTGTGGTCTAGGATGTAATCCTGTCCATGAGGGGTGATAATGAGTTGGTTTGTCGGTTGTTGTAGGATCATTATCAAATGGTTCATATGCAAATGAAGACGAATAACTTCCTAAAGCTGGTCTATTTACAGTTTGTGTAGTTGCTTGAGGACTATTTCTTGTTGGAGTACCACTATGCCAAGATGGTGCTGGTACTGTTGACCAATAATCTGTATTGGAATCATTTTGAAACAGTTGAAATTTACTTGCTAATGGTAATGTGTGTTCATGATCTGAATCGCCAAAATATGATGTAAAAGTAATACCTTGTTGCCAACTTGGTCCTGTTGCATCACCACTTGCAATTTGACATATATTATTTCTAGATATAGCTTTATCTGAACAATAATCAGCTGGGTCTGTTCCACCAAGAGTTACCCCAATAGTATCAAATATTTGAGGTCCAGTAAATCCAGCAATAGCACTATCAAAAATATCTGAATGTTGGTGTGCTGGTGTGTGATTTATGTTTAATTTTCTATTAATTGTACTAATACTAGTAAAAAAGTCTGGATCACTAATCGTTTGCCCAGTAAATCTACCAGATAATAAAATGTTTGGATTATTGAAAGTAAAATCAATATCAGCAAATGCATTATATGTTATTGGTAGAGCATCAGGACCAAAATCATTTGCTATATCATCACCACTACCATCACCAACTAAACTCCCCACTACAGTATATGCATCAGATTGCCCATTTTGATATTTTGTCTCATTGAGCATACTATTTTCCAAATCAAGCATGACTTTATTTCCAATATTAGGAAGTTTAAATTGTCCTGAATAATTAGGAAATATTCCTTGCATATCTCCACCATAAGTTTTACCAAGTTCCGATGCAAGCAAAGGATAATCATTAGCATCTTTGAGTTGTCCATCACAAACAATCCACCCTTTTGGTAGATTAGAGACAGTGAAACCTTCATTGCCATCACCTGCCCACGGAATAATTGTTCCGATACGGGCAGATTTCATTGTTTTTATTGAACTGTAAAATTGTGCCATGTTATCTTTATAGTTCTGTTAACCACCATCCACGTAGATTGGATGGAACTGTAGATGCGTTTGGATCACCAGCAGCATCTGTTGCACCAACATAAATTAAACCAAATGATGCATTTCTTGTTTGAACAACCAATTCACCACTGTCCCAAGCAGTAACTAATTGTCCAGCACCTGCTTGAATCTTAGTACCAGTTGTGTCACCTTGAATAGCGGTTGGTACATTGTTGACTTTAAGTGCTCTCAATACTAGACTTGTATTGTATGTTAGATTTCCACTAACTTCAACAAATCTAATCATGTCACCTGTTTCTGCATATTCGGGCAGATACATGACAACATTATTACCACTACTTGTATTGATTAAGTAGTTGTTATTAGGTTGTAATGGATTTGCTTGTGTTTGACCAATTCCAGTAAGTGATTGCTCAACATATGTATATCTGCGACCACCATTTCTAGTAAAGTAACGAGAAATACCAAATGCATCAATTGAACAGTCTTGATAAATCTTGAGGTCTCTAGGTCCTGTTGTTGCATTACCAGCAGAACCAAGATTATCAACGTGAACAATTGCTTCCTGTGAGTTACCACCAGAAGAAACTTGACCTTTGATGTAAAGTTTTGCACCCATGTTGACAGAACCATCAAAACCAAATGCTTGGAATTGAATGTCCTTACTACATGTGCCATTAGTTTGACAATTTTCATAGATGACCTTAAGATCACCACCGATCATTGCTCCACCATTGACATACATTCCAAATACACCAGTTGCTTCATCAAGAACTGCACCATCACCTATATGATCATCATCGTTTGATACGTTGAATACTAAGGTTTCACCATCAGAACCATACATTCTAAGGTTACCACCAATCATCTCAACATGATCATGAATCTTGAGAGCACCTCCACCAAAGAATCTGCTATGTGTTCCAGATGCGAGGAAGTTACCATTAGCATCAAGTCTAGTTGACTTAGACAATCTCACACCAAATGTAAGATCAGCATTGCCATCAATACTATCAGGATAGAACCACTCAAAATCATTTCCTGTCTTAAACTTGAGGAATTGTATATAATCTAACTTATCAGAAATAAGATTAGAATTTTTAATTCTTACTCTAATTTTGTTCGCATCTTGATTAGGTGACTCAACAGCAGTTCTACCAGTTGCAGCAATAGGATCAATTAATGATGTTGTTTCAGTAAACTTCTTAAGTTTAACAACGGTTGCTCCAGCATTCCATGTTTGACCATTGTATCCACCAACTGATGTATCTTCCTGTCCTCTACCACCATTGGGGTATTGTCCAGCAGGGTAAGCAGCATTATAAATTGTAGGTAATATTGCATTACCCTGTGCATCAGTTGTTGGATCATCAGTAATGAGAATAATCTCAATATTACTAGTACCGTCAATGATAGCAACTAAGTCTCCTTTCTCAAATGCATCTGCATTTGAAGCAATAGGAATATCAAATGTTGATGTAGTAACAGCATTTGCTAGTGATGTAATAGGACCATTTGACTGAATACTTACAGGATCATGCATGTATGATGTTACCACTGTGGTGCTATCATGAGCAATAGCAGTGGATCCATAGTATTGTCCAATAGCAAATACAGTACCAACTGTGTGACCAATGATTGTATCTCCATTACACATGTCAACAGAGAATACACTGGTCTCTGAATTGCTAAGAGTAAACTTATCATTCAGTGAAGGATCAGCAGGTGGATATATTTCAAGAGGACTACCACATAAACCTTTGAGACTTAATGAACCATTGATAATGGTATTTGTATCCTCGCTTCCATCACCAATGGTAACACTACCAGTTATAGAATCAACTTCAAATACTGTTGTTTCATTGGCAGTATCACATCCTTTTTTGACGGATAATTTTTTCGCAACTGCGTTAATTACAGTTGTTAATTTGAAAATCTCACCCTCATCATCAACACCATCATTAGCAGGTGTACCATCTGCACGTGATATGATTACATAATCACCAACATCAATATTACCACCAAATTGTGATAAATTAATTGTTTTATTACCTGCACTTTGATCTATGTCAGATGTAATCCATGTAGAATCTAATTGTACAGTACACTTGAATATATCAGTTGTATCTGCGTGTGTTGAAGATACATTTGTAAACGTACCAAATGGTTGTCTACTTACAACAATATAATATGGACTGTTAGATGCAACGATTCTTGGGAGAGAAACAATTTTAACAAATTCTGCATGACCTGTAGCAGTTTCAGCACTGTCAATTAAGAGAATATCATTCTCATTGAAATATTGATCACCATCAGGATTAGCAACATTGATATTGTTGTATGGACTGTACTTAAGTGGTAAGTAATATTGTCCTGTAGGTAGAGCAGGTAGATTTGCTTGTGGAATTGCTTGACTCCATGTTGAATCACCCCATGCACCACTACCACCAGTATCAATTCTGTTATAATCAGATTTGTTTCCAGATGGTACTGTTGCAGCGATTCTTAAAACATCAATAATATCTACGTTTTTATTGTAAATATTATTGCCTATGATTCCATTCGTATGTGCTATGATAGAAGCAGAACCTGCTTGTTTTCTATCAGCAGTGAATGAGAAGTTATTTAATCCACCACATAAAATAATATCACTATTGACTCTCAATGTAGAATCAATAACAGTATTGTTTCTGATCTTGGTAGTACCACCCTGACCAGCAATTGTTAACTGTGATGCATTAGTAGCAAAATCAACTATGGTTGTTAAACTGTTATCACCTAAGAAAGAAACAGTCTCAGCAGTAGATCTAAAGAATGCAGTATCTCCAGCACCTCGTCTAGTGATGTTAGATCCATTAGTCTTGTCTTTGACCTGACCAAGTAAAATATCACCAGCAATTTTTAATTCTTTGTTATTAATTTGTGCGTAAGAATCTGTCTCTGTACTATCAAATGCACCACCAATAGAAACTCTAGAAATATGTGCATTTGTACCGTCTCCATCAGAAGTAGCACCTAAGTCAACAAAACTCTTAGCTGCCTTGTTGCCAATTTCAAATTCTTGAATGAGTGTTTGCTCATTACCAAATTCAATATTCTTGGCGTAACCAGCCATCTTGAATCCATTGCTACCACCAACAGATGTTTGGTAAGCATCATGCTGACCTTCAAATCCATTGTTCATCAAGAACTCAAATGTTCCATCAGTAATTGATGTTCTAATTTCAGCAGTGTTGTTAACTCCAGCACCACCACCATTTACATCAATATCCTGTTCAAACTTAACATCACCTGAGAATCTACCAGTACCATTTACAGTGAGTGTTCTGTCTAGTTGTGTTGCTGCTGTCTGATCATCAGAAACATTAATACCAACACGATTAGTTTGAGCATTTACACGGAAGATAGCAGAAGAATTTGGCAAGCCAGGTGTCATTGTACCTACCAAGAATGCATTCTCTAAACCAACAAATGTTCCAGTTGAATATACAATATTATAACCAGTTATAATACCATTACCATCAACATCTAAGTTTGCTTTTGGTGTGGATGCATCATTAACGAATGATGTCTTCCATGCTGTACTACCAACTCCACCAGTTCTTGCAACTGTATTAATACCAACCTTATAATTTGTTAGTTCTGAAGTTTCTGTTCTAATTGCTTCACCACCAAGTACACCCCATTCTTTCCATGCAGTGTCACTATATTCCATAGAAGCATTAACCTCAGAGTTCCAAACAATTGGACTTGAGACAATGCTTGCACCAATAATAATTTTCACATAAGAATTGGTTTCATTATATGTGTTAGGATCAATGCTGTGTACACCATTCAATGCTGGTTCACTGCAATTCTTGATTCTAATCTTAGTTGCAGGTGTAATCTTAGGTGCAAAACTACCATTCTGTTTAGAATTCTTCCAATTAATCTTAACTAGACTACTACCGTCAAATTCTACATTGAATACTTGGTCTGGATTGGATGCAGTTTGATCTCCTAATGTGTAGTAAGAGTTAGCATAAATCCAACCAATAGAACCAGATGCACCAACGCTATCACCCTTGAGAAGAATGTCGCCAGGTACAGGTAGAGCACCATTAGTACCATAACGTACCACCTGTGTTGAATCAAAGTAATCTTTACCAGTTGCACTCTGTGAAGGAGTTGCATTTGAACCTTCGGTTCCTACAACATGGTTTTGAATCTTATAACCTTGTGCAAATCCATTAGAACCACGTGGGTTGAACTGGAATACAGAAGCAGCAATCATGTTCTTATTAAGAACAATGTCACCATTA
>MDTG01271793.1_pt1 | contig 12769 bp, 25 predicted proteins | sample 811421 | NCBI WGS metagenome assembly MDTG01 (sample SAMN05326645, study PRJNA326480) | marine metagenome | isolation source: seawater | place: Pacific Ocean: South East | collected 2011 | reverse complement strand
GATTTCATTCCGCCAGAGAACATTTTTAGTCCAATATAAAAAACTACTAAGCCAACAAGGGCTGTCATTACAGGGTTTCCTAAGTCCATTTTACCTACCTTTTTAATTAGTTCTTTCATGTAAAACTCCATAAAGTTAAAATTATCACATTCTGATAATAATAACACATAAATATTACAATTTTATTACAAATTATAAATACGAAAAAAGGGGGCATGAACCCCCTTATATTAAATTAAGCCTAACTTACTTGTAGTTTTTTGCAATGAAGTTTCTTAACCAAGCGAGTGCTTCTTTGTCCATATCTTTAAAAGCAACATCATATTTCTTTTGAGCAGCTGCTCCAACTAACAACCCAGACTTGCCTGACTTTTTAGAAAACTCAGCAATAAATTCTTTATCAGAAAATGCTTTTTTGTAAGCAGCTAAGTACTTTTTAGTAGCAGCTTGTGGTGTGTCTTTTGGCACTACCATAAAAGATTTTGTTGCATATATAGTATTAAATATAAGTTTCCAAGCACGATACTCCATTGTATCAGTAGACAGCCCATTAGCTAACAGAACTTCTGTAAAATGTGGGATGTTAGGATAATCAGGATCTCTTACAATTTTATCTCCGTCATAAGCACCCCAAGTAAATAGTGTATTTACACTATCATCTTTTGCATACCTCTTTTTATAACCAGTAACAGACTGATGATCGATGTTTGTCTCACCACTTTTGAATGCTTTGTATGAAGCTGAGGAACCATTTCCCCAAACCATATTAACATCTAAACCTAACGCTGCTAAAGCAACAGGAGTTATAATGCTCCAAGAGTGAGGTCTTAAACCAGAGTTAATTAATTTTGGTTTATTTTTAATTATATCTGCGAGTGATCCCAAACTTTTATTAGCTACAAGAGTGCCTCCAGTTGACAAAGATATCATAGGTCTCCATGCGTTGTAATTATAACCAGCTTTTTCGTTACCTTTAATCACATAATTCATAGCAAGAGAACCAGATGTTATCATCCATTCCTGACCAGTAGGTTTTGCTTTTTTAGTGAACACGACAGCAGCCTTACTGCCTCCTGCACCTTTGATATTAGTAATCTTGTAATCCATACCATTTAAATGTTTCTTGACGTAAGATGTGGTAAGATTGGCAAAAGCATGGGTGCTTGAGGTTGGTTTGAAAGGAACTGTTACATTAACTGTATCAGCCACCGCTCCTGAAACCAATAAAGTTGAAGCGAGTGTTGTGATAAATAATTTTTTCATGATTTCTCCATTTGTTATCAATTAATTATTTGTATCTAATAGTACAATATTAAAAACTACTAAGCAAGAACTATTCCAAATATTGTTTAGCTATATTAAATCCCATGGGTAACTCATACAAGTGAGTATTATTGATAGTAGGTTTTAGGAAATATTCGTTTACAGGTTGCATCCAATTTTCTATTTTTAAATACATTAGTGCTTTTATGAAAGGTCTAGTTTTTGCAAGTAAAAAGAATTGTGCTCTTGGGTCTTTTATTTTTGTCGTAGTGTTTAAAAGAAAATAAGGGCTTTTGCTAAAATCATACAACCAAGAGCGAGTAGCCTTTATTTGAGATATGTGATAGTTAAGAAAATCCTTTTTTCTATCTTTGTATCCGTTTTGCTTAAAATATTTCATAACTAAATGACATTGTTTAGCGTGCATTTCAGGTTTATCTTCAGGACAAAAGAAAGGTATATAATTAGGAAAACAAAATTGAGATGTATTATCTGTGTCCCATATGTCCACATAATACCTACCATCAAAACTTATGTTAGGTTCAAAAGCTCCATTTATTATAAACTTATCTTGTGCTTTGTAATCAGTAATAACTTGCCAATGAGCGTTGCCTGTAGGAGAAAAATAAATTCCATAATGAGAGTTTCTTAATAAATTTTTATTAAATTGACCTTTGTAGGAGTCTTCAAAGTTGTTATGTATTGTAAACTTTGTATTTTTTAAATCATATTCTTTTTTTATATAATTCATCCAAGGAATTGCATGAAAATTAACTTCCCAAAAGCCTCCATCCATATCAAGGGGTAAGTTTTTATCTTTAAACGGACTAGCCAATACTGTGTAAATTTCGTCTAATGGAATATTATTTTTAACAAAAATATCTAATACAAAAGCACTATCAGAGCCCCCACTAAAGGCTAGTGCCAAATATTTATGCTTCTGTCTAAGTTCATGCGCTCGTTGCACACACATTTCATACCAGTCTTGCTTAGGTTCAATAGTGAAATCATATGCGGTAAAGTAATTAGGGTTATTATAGATGATAGGCTTTATGTGATCCACAAGAAAGTTTAAACGAACACCATCTAACAAAGCGGCTTCGCAAGCTGCAAACTTAGAGTAATAACGCTTTTTTTTGTAAACATAACTAAGTATTGGCTCGTGCATAAAAAACTTTCTTAAGTAGTAAAAAAATAAAAAACAGACTTATCATAAACAAAGGGAAAATGTAAGATGAATAACTTAATCCGTATAAACAAATTGAAAATAAAATAAAAAATACACAGACTGGTAGTAGTAAAAATGATTTATGATCTTCACTTCTTTTTATCTTTCTAAAAGACCAGAAACTAAGAATCATGGTGAATAAAACTATAATTACAATAGGTCTAAACAAAAATTCGTATGAGTATATTTTCATCGCTTGATAAAAATACAACTCTATATAACTAGACATTACAAAACCTAAAATTAAAGCTGGTCTTGACCAGTTGTCTTTTTTCATCAACACACCTAGTATACCAAAAATAAATAAAGCAAGCAAGTCATTTAATTCTTGATTAACTGCGTAAGCACTTAAAATTACTATTCCAAGAATTAAAGGGGCTAAAAAGTAATACTTAATAGACAATAAACTCATAAAATATTTTGAAAAGCAAAAACTTAAAATCACACCAAATATTGTTGCTAATACTAATGACCACACTATAACATATACAAGGTCTAAATTTGTTTCTATAAAATTTAACGAAGGTATTATATCAATGCTTTCTAAAGCGACCAACAACAAAGCCATGGTACCAGAACCAGGAATACCAAACAGTATGGTTGGGATAAAAGAACCACCCTCTTTAGCGTTATTAGAGCTTTCAGGCGCAATCACACCTCTGATATCGCCTTTTCCAAACTTAGATTTATCCTTAGAGGAATTTACAACGTGACCATAAGCAAGCCAGTCAACAACTGAGCCACCCAATCCTGGTATGGCTCCAACTAGTGTGCCTAACATTGAGCAACGAAGTACTAACCATTTATGTTTTAATGTCTCTTTTACACCCATAAAAAACTTTTTTTGAGAGGGTGTTTTACTTATTGGCGAAGATTTATTCTCTAATATAGAAAGTATCTCTGGTAAAGCAAAAATACCTAAAGCAACTATGAAAACTGATAAACCCTCATATAAGTAAAAAGTTCCTAGAGTAAAACGTTCTTCACCCAAAATAGGAGTCGTACCAATGCAACCTATTACAATACCTAAGAAACACGACGCAATACCCTTAATTAATCCTCCGTTAAATAACAAACCGACAAACGATAAACCAAGTAAAGAGAACATAAACAACTCTGCTGAAGTAAAACTTAGTATGATAGGTTTTGCATAAAAGATAAATACTGATAATACTAAAGCACCAAATATACCACCAAATAATGAAGCTGAAAAAGCAGCCCCTAACGCTTCATATGGTTTACCTTGTTTTGTTAACTCAAATCCATCAACTACGGTAGCTTGAGAAGCTGCAGTGCCAGGTATACCAATTAAAATGGAGCTAAAAGAATCAGATATGCATACCACAGCTATCATCGCTGACATCACAGCTAATGCTGATGCATGATCTAAATAGCTTAAAAATGGAAAAAGGATGGTTAAACCAACGATGCCATTCATCCCTGGCAGTAAGCCTAAAATTAAACCTACTAATAAACCTAAAATTAAAAAGGAAAAATGTTGTAGTGAAAAGATAGTGTGTAGTGCTGAAAGTACAGAATCAATAACCATAAATAAAGAGAGAGATGGTTTCCCATCTCTCTCACCCCCTCTGATCGAAACTCTCGCTGCATTTAGTCTGAGAGTTTCACTGTAAATATATGATAGTATATTTTTAAGCTAGTAGCAAGAAAATAACTGATCTGTTAGGAGAATGCCTATTTATTATCATCAGGGTATAATGTTTCTAAAATATCTGTTTTATCTTTAGCATCTGCCATTGCAGCAACGAGTTTATCCATTTCCTCAAGATGTTGTGGATGCTCTCCAATGCCAACGGGGTTGCTCTTATAAACTTCAAGTGTCGCATGTGCCTGCACATAGTCAGAAGCATACTTAGTTTTTAAAGCTCTGATTAATTTGTTTCCTATTTTCATTAAGACCTCCCAATATCTTTAATGTTATCTTTAGTAATTAATTGATATGCACCTTTATTATAAGCAGGTGCAACTGTAAATTGTTGTAAACCACTTCTTTTAGGCTTATATGTTATAGCACAAATTGTATTAGAACAAGGAACACCGCTACCACTGCGAGTAAAAGGCTTAGGCGCTTGGTAAACCTTGCCTCCTTTGCGTAGTCTCTTTGGTGTGTATCCGAGTCTGGATAAATAAAGCTCATGCTCTTTCTCTAGTTCTTTCTTTGTTGGTTTTCTTTTTTTCATGTTATTTCCATTTTTTAATAATTAATTATATACATAATTTAAATAACTGTCTATTAATATTTGCAAACAGGTTCATGGATAATACCTATGTTTTCCGACAGGTGTTATCTTAAATACTTCAAATGTTAGATTTTTACCCTTGTAAGCAGAGTCAACCCAATAAAGGTCAAACTTCTTTTGGGAAAAGTTTGAAAGTTTATGAGTTGGTTTTAAATTTTGAGTGATTACATTTTTTGGATGCTTGTCAAACACAACACCTGTAACTATATCAACACAACATTTATTCACCAACGTAGCAGTATGCGTGTTTGCAATGTGTATAATGTGCACCTTATTGAATTGTAAACCCATCAAGTGCATCGCTAAACCATAGGCGTAGGGCGTGCACCCACTCCTTAAGTAAGATAAGGAGATAGGTGTATCTAACCCATACATTGAATATTCTTCGATAAATTTTTCTAGTTCATCAATTAATAACATTTGGCCCATCAGGTGCAGTTTCTTGATCGGGGTGCCAGTGAGTGACATCACCAGTTAAAAACCCATAATCACAAACAAATATATGCATATCTGGCCACTCCTTACCAAAATCATCTACATACAAACCCTCATACCAGCCTCTATGCTTGCCAACAATATCAAAGTAATACCAACATTTTGATCCTACTGCTGGCAGTTTTTCGTCAACACTAATCCATTCCATAATAACCTCCTTATATAGATTAAATTGTTTGTGTTAGTGTTTAAGTTTGTACTGTTGGACTCCAGAAAGTTGTTCTTTGATCGTCAAGTTTTACTCTTTGGATAGGATTGCCATATATGTCTTCTTTTCTGCCATAACACATAACTTTGTTATCCCATCTAGCTTCAAGTATACGTTCTATATTAGATGGAAAAGCAGTATACTTCCCATGATTGTCATATAAATCGCTATAGTTACGAATAGTAGCTCCACCGTCTTGGTAGGCTGATTGCAGGACTTTACAGATTGCATTGTATAATTTCTCCAATTCTTGAGGTGATAGTGACTCCATTTTTCTGTAGGGAGATATCCCTGCTAAAAACAGTGATTCACTTTTGTATATATTGCCAACTCCACTAATTTGACTTTGATCCATCAACCATTTTACAACAGACCACGTTGCTTTTTTATTTGCTCTGAGTCGAAACTCATCAAGTGTGCAAGGGTTATTAAGCATATCTGGGCCTATCTTATCAAGTTTTGCAAGTAAAGAGTGACTATTAAAACAAAATTTTGTAGTTCCAAAGTTACGTTGATCGTTATAGTAAATAGCACTCCCGTCGTCAAAATAGTATGCAAGTCGTGTGTGTTTTGAAGGTTGTAGTTTAAAGTTACCAGTCATACCAAGAGTAGTCCAAATACTGGCTTGTTCATCAAGTATCCAGTATATAAATTTACCTTTTACTGTTACTTCTACCACCTTACTAGGTAAAAATTTTACGAACTCTTCAAAACCGTCGGGTAGTTTTTTAGTATATCTGCCTGATATTATATTGACGTTAACTAAAGTTAAACCTTGAGCATATCTATGAACCTGCTTAGCAGTTCTAGTGCATTCTGGACCCTCAGGCATTTACTTTTTTCCTTGATGCTAAAAAGAACCCATTTTTTGGATAACCCCAAGCCTGTGTTGCAGGAACTTTGATATACCTTTTATTGGTTTCTTTTTTGTTAGGGTTTTCAATAGTTACCATAACCTTTTTACCAGCTTTCCAGGCCGCGACTTGATTATTTAATTTTTGTAGCGGATCAACAACTTTTGTCTTTATGTATTTGCTCACGTTTGGTCTTTCCCCCTTTGAGGTATAACCACTGCTTGTAGATTTTCTTCTTGGCATATAATTCTCCTTATTTATGTATATAATATATCAAAAAAAAGAATAACTAGCAAGCATCAAGTTACGTTGAGTTAGTCTTATCGTAAAATTTTTGCCCTTATTTCTTTAGGTAGATGTTTAAAAGTGTTTAATTTTACGTGATACGGACCTTGTAGATGTATAAATGTATGCTTTTCCATTTGTGCATGATGTGTTAAAAAACTCTTTATATTAAACCTATAATCTAATTTAGCTATGTTTATGTGTTGGTTAGATTCTAAGAAGTGCGTCAAAAAAGACTCTTGGTGTATTTTTAAACAAGTCATCAACAATCTTTCATGAGTTCCAGCTAAACCAGCAATTTCATTTAAATATTTTGCAAAATCATGTAAATGTTCTCTCCACCACAAAGTGATACCAGTACAGAAAAGAAAATTATGATATTTCGTGGGCACTACAGGCTTAGTGAATCGATTAAAACTAACATTATGAAAACCAGCAAATCCTGGACAATATGGTAAAGGCTCATCAGATATGGCTAAAAAGTCATGGTCAACTATGGCTATGATTTCATAGTTACCCTCTGCGGCTTTTAAAGATGCAAGTACATATCTTTCTAAACAAAGATTATTAAATTTTTTGTTAAAATAATTCCAACCTAAAGTTTTGTCACTTAAATAATAATCATAGTTGTTTAATTGACAATATTTCTTTATGGATGCAATGCATTTCTCGTTTAGTAAGTTATTTAACCTAGATACACGTGTTTTTAGATTTGTAGAGTTGGGTAATTTATGAAAATGTTGAAAGACTAGAACTCTCATGTTTACTACTCACTGTATTATTTGAACGAAGATCCATTAGGTGAGAAATAAACTCAAGAGGATCATAGAGATTACCACATCTAATGCAAGAAATAATTTCAGTGAAACAAACTTTTCCTTTTTCAATCCAAACTTCCTCCTCATAATTACAAATGGGACAACTACACCTTGCTCGATATGTCATGTAAATGCCTTTTATAATCAGTTATTGAATGATCCCTTATCCCATCAAATCCTTTAAGATTTTTTAAACTTATGAATCTACCCTTAATTGAGTCCCAAAGTCTTTGAAACCAGTTTAAAGTTAAAAGCTCTCCCGAAGAGGTTATATATTTTAAGTCACCATCATGACAGTAAAAAGGAATAGGAGGCACTTTTGTTACAATATCATTGTTGTTTACAAATCTCCAATGAGGTGTAGTAAATGTTTTCACAAATGTTCGATTCCCTACTCGTGGAGAGCCAAAAGTATAAAGCTCATCAGCTTTAATTCTTGATGCAAAGAGAGTTGCAATTGCAGCACCCAGGGAATGGCCTGTAACGACAATTTTTTTATTAGTAGCGTTTTGAACTATCCAACCTAGAATTTCATCATAAAGATCGTCACATGACTCTTTAAAACCAGCGTGAACCCTGCCTTTTGTATCACTTTTTACTTTCCATGCTTTTAAATCTGCCGCTATGTCTTCAAATTTAGTTGCTTCAGTGCCTCGAAAAACCACAACAACAAATCCCTGATCTAAGCAAACCAAACATTCAGTGCCATCGTTTTCAAAAAATTTAAACTTCGCGTAACTCATTTGCTCACACTCTTTACGAACTAATTCCTTATCTTTATATACTAATTCAGATAACTTAGCACAGTGTGCTGCATTTTTTATTTTCATATTAGTTCCTCACTAACTCAGGCCAAATATCTCTCCAGCCTCTATCATGTGTTGTTTTATCTAAATGTTTACTTAAATTTAAAAACTCTTGTGAATCACCTGGAAGATCAAGTTCATTTAGAATATCTTGTATATGTTTTTTATCAACAGTATTTAACACTTCTCTATAATTATTTTTTATTTTATCAGGTAAATTTTTAATGCGCAAGCATTTAGGTTCCATAACCAAATGATGTATGAAACCTCTGTGAGCAAAATTAAAAAAATCATTTTTCGTCATCCAATCTAACATTATGGGTATTTGCTTAACATTGAGCGCATGAATAGTTGAAAAATGATTTATACTCCATTGTTTGTGGTTTTTAAAATGAGTATGATAATCTTTTACGTTATTTTCCCACTTTTTCCATTTCGTATTTCTTCTTACATACTCAAGATTATCATAAAGTCCATCAAAAGAAACATCAATACTAACTTTTTTAAAATAAGTAAATCTATTTAATACTTTGACAGGTACCGTGCCATTAGTGGTAAATGTTAACTCGGGCTGAAGATTATTCTCTTTTAAAAAATCTAAAAACTCTAAAATTTGTTTTTGAATGAGCGGTTCACCACCAGAAAAAGTAATTCTTTGAATATGCTTTGCGGACGCGAGAAATGATTTAAAAAAATTTTGTTTGTTGCTATCGCCTTTGAAAAAATCAATTAAGTTTACATCATCGTTTTTTAAAAACTCAGCCCAAGTTGACGATTTATTTGAACCACACATCACACACATCAAATTACAAAAACTACCAAAACCTTGTATGTGTACAGATTCAATGTTATTTATCTTCTTTCCAGCTTTGTGTAATGCTGTGTTAGCTTGTAAAAACTTTTTTCTGATAAATGATTGCTCTGTGGATTTAATCTCTCTTAATCGTTTTGATGATTTATATTGACTTTCCTTGGTGATACAAGCGTCGCACACCTCTCTCACAACGGTATGAGAGGTTGGATCTTCACTTAAAAAAGCGTCTCTTAAATTTTTTTGTTGAATTGAGTTTATAAAGTCTAAAGTTGAAACTTTGTTGATATCACATGTGCGAATCTCTCTTGATTCACAACAAGCTCTGAATTTTGCGTCAGTGGATATACCGTAGTGCAAAAATGGAAGAGGGCAGTAAAATTTATTCATTCTTCCAAATGGAATATGCTCCATAGATAATTGCAGCATAAGCAGCATACTTTGCAAATGCACCTGCAAATAATATAATTATACCTATAGCTATTAAGGACATGCCATTCCAAGTTGTCATTTCTTTTATTCTATTTTTAATCCAGTTCATTTTTTTGCCTTTCGTAAGGTTATAGTACGTTTTTTAAGTTTGTTAATATAACCTTTGTAAACTTTGTTAGCAGCGCCTAAAGACTTCTTTTTAGCGGGGTCTTTGGCTCTGCGTGCAGCAAATCTAGAACGTTGTTCCATAGCCATTGCAGCTTGTATCATATGTTTGTGTGGTTTACCAGATTTTTCGATTCTTGACACAGATTGTCTGGCAGCGGTTCCAGAGGTAAAACCTAGTTTTTTAATAGTGCCTCTTGGGTTTTCGTCTGTGTATAAGTCAGAGTGTTTTGATACAGGTCTTTTTCTGCCTGTTTTAGGATCTCGCTCAGGTATTCTTTTTGGTGCCACTATCCACCTCCCTTACCAATCATGACTGCAGCCATATGTCTTTTTGCAGATGCAAGACTTTTGTGGGTTTTTATATTCTTCATACGTATGTTTCCTTTTTTAGTACGTTGAATTTTGCCCTTTTTCTTATCATCTATAAAGACACCGTAACCGCCTTTAACTTTTCTGATCGCCACAATCACATCCTTTGCAACCACAATTTACGCCCTGCTGACAATCGTGACTACAATAAGTAAACTGATCCTCTACTATACAATGACAGTCATCTTTTACGCATTCATACATTAGCTCTTTCCTCTTCTACCAAGATCTTTCTTTTTACCTTTGTGAGGCCCGCTCTTACGAGCAATCAATCCTCGCGCTACTAACCTTGCTCTATTAGTAGAGCCAATACTTTTACCAGCTCTATGTTTTTTTAATAATTCTGAAATATTAACTTTGGGTTTTTTCTTCATTGACACATAACTCACATCTACACTGCTGACAAACTATAATTGACTCTCCCTCAGTGTGAAGAGGAAATGACTGTACAAAAGCGGAACCACAATGACTGTCGTGTCCGCAGTTTTGACAACTTGTCATTTCTTCTTTTTTCCATTCTTCAATGCTGATTCTAGAGTTTTAGCTTGTTTTGCGTGTAGGCCAGATGCTTTCTTTAATCCAGCAACAACTTTCCTAACTTTCTTTTTCATTTTAGGTTCCATTTAATTTTCCTATCTCATGTAATTTATTGGTATTTCTTGTTTTTTTCTTGAGATAAAAGTAATTTTACTTTGTTTATGGTGTTCTAATCTGTTCTTACTTTTATTTCTAAAACCAATACCCATCACTAGAGGGCAGTCATTTGTAGCACCAATAGCTTGTTTTAACCCATCCATGTCAATAATACAAGCACAACATCCTGTGCCGTAACCTAGCTGAGCTGCTGATAAATTAACCATGCCTGCTGCAACACCAATAGCTTGATTAGTATCAGCTTCTACTACTCGTGTAGCCCAGTCTTCTTTTTTATACAGTTTTGTTTCTGGGTTAGAATTTTTACTTTCATTGTCAAAATCATCTTGTTTTTCAAAAACAAACACCAAATTACCTAAAACTTGTGGGTTTTCAGGAACCCATTTTGATTGTGATACATCCTCACCACTACAAGCATCATACACTTTCTCAATGACATCTCTGTTAGTTATAACGTGTAATTTATAAAATTTAATGTTTTGCTTACTCGGACTTTGTGTGGCTGCTGTAACCAAAGTTTTAATATCCTCAATCGGCATTTTTTGTGACAAGTCATAATTCCTTTGGCAGTGCTGAGCACTGTGGATCGCTTTAAAAAGTTCCATATTTTTTGACTCTGATAATTCTGGTCTCTTAGACCAATCTTCAATAGTTTTTTCTAAAAGCATATTACTTCTTCTTTCTTTTGGTGAACGTTTTTACATTAGTAGGTTTTCCACCAGGATTACCCGCAGCTCTTTTTCTCTGAACAGCACTTCTAATCTGAGCAGGAGTCATCCTATTAGCTGTGGCTCTAGGTACGCATTTTGGGTATTTTCGGTTTTTATCTTTGGCTAGCTTAGTTCGTCCACAAGCTTGAAAACGTCCATTCTTTTTGGGAGCACCAATGTCTACCCAATCTCCCTTTGGACCCTTACCAAACCATGCAGTCAACCCGCCTGTTGGTTTAGCCATTATCTATATCCCCCGCCTCTTGCTTTGTAAGTTCTAACTAACCAACCATTAGCATACGCAGATGGATAGACTTTAAATTTTCTTTTAGCCTCGGCTTTTACTCTTGCATACAACGCAGGATTTGTGGGTACAGGTCTTTTTTTCTTTGGCATTATGTAAACTGTGTGATACTTACTGTTGTATTATCACTTCCTATTCTAATTATTTGAGGAGTTTCTCCCCCGTCAACACTAAAATACTCCACGGCCCCAGCAGCTAATAACATAGTAGTAGCGGCTGCAGCACCGTTAATATTAAAGTGACAAGTCACACTAGCAACAACTCTGATAAATTTTGTTTTAGCACTTAGAGCTGTGAAAGCTGTAGTGCTAGAACCAGAAGTAGTTTTAATCTCTGTAGTTTTACTAGCAAGATTAAACATTGGAAAACCAGTGTTAAATTGTACATTACTCATTGTTCTTCTTCCTAACTATCTTTAGGGCTATCGTCAAAAACAGAGGCACCTTTGTCATTAAACTCAGTAAAGTATGAATTATCAGTCACAACTCCGCGTATGTTTTCAACACTATATATTGTTTGGTCAATGATATATCCAGGATTCTTAGTAATTGGATTAAAAACCCAGGCATCGTCATGCCAAATTATTCTATTATTAGGATAAGCAAAAAAATTCCCGTTGTCCATCTTAAAAACGTGAGCACATTTGTGTTCGGGATCTTCAGAGAAGTTAGTATCTAAGCTACCAGCTAAATTTTCCCAACCCCAATCTAATGTAAACATATAATTTCCTGAATGTTTTCCGCCTTTGTAATCAATTAGAGATGCTTTTAATCCTAACAATCTGTTTCTCCTGTTTACATCAACATAATGACTAAAGCAGTCCCAATACATGTGCATCTCAATAGGCATAACAGGAGCGTCTTTCTTCCAACAAAATGCGTGAATTGGTCTTCTTGTCCAGTTCACTCCATTTTCTAAAAATGCCTCAAATAAAGGAACTCGTTTTTGTAAAGATGTAACAGAATGAACATCACAAGGAGTAAACTCACCATGACCTTTCGTGTGGTTAAAAAGGTACTCGTTTCTAATGTAACAACAAATAGTAGGTATACTGTGATTTAAATAACTCATTTTTCTGTTCTTTCAAAATAGTTTGTTTGATG
>MDTG01391035.1_pt1 | contig 12770 bp, 10 predicted proteins | sample 811421 | NCBI WGS metagenome assembly MDTG01 (sample SAMN05326645, study PRJNA326480) | marine metagenome | isolation source: seawater | place: Pacific Ocean: South East | collected 2011 | reverse complement strand
TGGGCGAACAGCGCGTAATACTCGATACGGCGGTGGTTTTCCGGGAGTTCGAGCAAGCCGGCGAGCATTTGTCCATTGCTGCCGGGAAATTCCACTTTCTTACGATTCATGTCAGGCATCCTTAGCTTTCATGCGGACTCGGCCGTGCGCCAACCTTAGCTGGCAGGAGCAACCCCGCTCGCGAAAAAATTTGCGTCCATAGCCTAAACGACGATAGCGCGTTGCGTGGGCGTGAACAGCAGAATACCAGACGAAGCGTAGGGCTTTTTGACGCAAGCGCGCTGAGATTAGCCAGAAGCCAACAGATTAATGCTGGAGATGGCCATAAAGCTGAGCGTAGAGACCACCTTCGGCGATCAGTTGCTGATGGCCGCCGTCCTCGGCGATTGTGCCGCCATCAAATACCAGCACGCGGTCTGCCTGCTTCACGGCCGACAGGCGATGCGCAATGATCAGCGTGGTACGGCCTTGCAGAAACTGCGCGAGTGCCTGATGCAGGGCGTATTCGGTCGCCGCATCCAAGGCTGAGGTGGCCTCGTCGAGCACCACCACTTTAGGTTCGGCCAAGACCATGCGCGCGACAGCAAGGCGCTGGCGCTGACCACCGGACAAACGCACACCCGAGCGCCCAACCACACTCTCAAGCCCGGCCGGGAGCTGGCGAATGGTGTGGGCCAACTGAGCGATTTCCAGCGCTCGCCAGCAAGCTTCATCGCTGCGCTCACGGCCCATGCACAGATTGGCGCGAATGGTGTCGTTGAACAGGGCGGGATGTTGCAGCACCACCGCCACGTTATCGCGAACAGTCGCCAGACCGATTTCCTGCTGACTGCTGCCGCCAAAACGAATGGTGCCCGCTTGCGGGGTATACAAGCCAAGCAGCAATTGCACCAGCGTGCTTTTGCCGCCACCACTGGCACCGACGATGGCGACTTTTTCGCCTGGTGCAATACTCAGATTGAGGTTATTGAGCACCGGCTCATCGTTGTACGAGAACTTCACGTCATTGATCTCGATGCCCACGGTATCGCGGCCCTTGAACGGATCAACGCCGCCCGGGTATTGCGGCTCATCGGCGCGGGCGAGCAATTCATTGATCCGCGAGAGCGCGCCGCTGGCGGCATAAAACGCGTATTGCAAACTCAGCAACTGCTCCACCGGGCCGATCATGAACCACAGGTAACTGAATACGGCGAGCATCTGGCCAATCGACAGGTCAGAGAACAGCACCGTGAGCATCGCGGCGGCGCGAAACACGTCGATACCGAATTGAAACAGCAAGCCACTGGCGCGATTCGACGCATCGGTACGCCACTGTGAAGCCACGGCAAAGTCACGAACCTCGCGGGCACGACCGCTCAGACGGCCCCAGAAGTAACCCTGACGGTTACCCGCGCGTATCTCCTGAATCGCTTCAAGGGTTTCGGTCAAGGCTTGGGTGAAACGCGAAGTGCTGTCGTTTTCGAGCCGTTTCAGGTGCTTGACCCGCTTACCCAGCAACACCGTGGCGTAGATCACCAGCGGATTGAACAGCAAAATCAGCAACGCCAACTGCCAGTGCATCCACAACAAAATCGCCGAAGTCCCGGCGAGCGTGAGCATGGCGACGAGGAAGCGGCTAAGCGTCTCGCCCACAAACTTGTCCAGCGTATCGAGGTCGGTGACCAGATGCGTGGTAACCGTACCGCCGCCAAGGCTTTCATATTCACTCAGGGAAATACGCTTAAGGCGCTCGATCAGGCGCACGCGGATACGATAGACGATGTCTTTCGATAAGCGCGCGAACAGGCGCGCCTGGATCACGTTGAAAATCAATGCGCCGCCGCGCAACATCAAGGTAACGACCAGCATCAAACCGATATAGCCGACAGCCGTGTGCAGGCTGTCGGGCAGGAAGTGATTCATCACCTTGAGCGCGCTGTCGCCATCCTTGAGCAGGACTTCATCGACCAGCAGGGGCAACAGCAACGGAATGGGCACACTGCACAGCGTGGCGAATATGGCCACCAGATTGGCCAGTATCAGGGCCTTCTTGTGATGCAGGGCCAGACGCCGGATTTCCGCCCAACTGAGGCGGTCAGGCATTGACGGAACGCTCCAGCCAGCGCGCCAACAGCGGCGCAAGAGTTTCCAGCGGCTGATAACCGTTGGTCAACAACGCCAACTGGCCATCACGCTGGGCCAGCAGGGTCGGGAATCCGGCGATACCCAAGTCCAGCGCCCAGCTGAAATCTTCCGCGGTGGCTGCACGCTGCGCCTCACTGTCGTAGGCATCGGCGAATGCACTGCGCGACAGGCCTGCGGCTTCAGCAAGTTCAAGCAGAACCTGAACCTGAGTTACATCGCGGCCTTCAACATAAAACGCCTGCTGGATTGACTTAACCAAACGCCAGGCGCCCTGCGGCGAAAGCGAGCGCGCGGTCACCAGTGCACGGCACACGGTTTCGGTGTCGTAGACAAAGCCTTCTGGCAGCGCACCCTCGAACTTGAATGGCTGGCCGGTAGCGTTTGCGACCGCCTGCCAGTGTTCAAGAATGTAGCGCCGGGTTGAAGGGTCGAGGATGGCATTGTTGCCCGTGCGCAGCCCCCCTGCGATCAAGTGCAAGTCGACGCCTGCTGCCTGCGCCTGCTGAGACAGCGCTTCCACTACCGGAGCAAATCCCCAGCACCAGGAGCACATCGGGTCCATCACGTACAGCAGGCGGGTTTGCATGGCTTAATCCTTTTTCGCGAGGCGTGCGTTGTATCCCAGCGGATGCGGCATATTGCGCGCCTGAGCCAGTTCGATCTGACGCTGGCGCTCACGCGCACCGGCACGGGTTTTCTCTGGCAAAGAGTCCCAGCAATGCGGGCAACTCACGCCTGGCGTGTAAAACTCGGACTCGCGGTCTTCTGTCGAAATCGGCGTGCGGCAGGCATGACACTGATCATACTCACCTTCGCTAAGGTCGTGGCGCACGGTGACGCGGTTATCGAACACGAAGCAATCGCCCTTCCAGCGGCTCTGTTCCTGCGGCACTTCTTCGAGGTATTTGAGAATGCCGCCCTTGAGGTGAAACACTTCATCGAAGCCTTGATTGAGCATGTAGCTCGAGGCCTTTTCGCAGCGAATGCCGCCGGTGCAGAACATGGCGACTTTCTTGTGCTTGGCCGGATCAAAGTTGGCTTTGATGTAGTCGGGGAATTCGCGGAAGGTTTTGGTCTTCGGGTCAATCGCACCGTCGAATGTGCCAATCGACACTTCGTAGTCATTGCGCGTATCGATCAACAGAACTTCCGGGTCTGCGATCAGCGCGTTCCAGTCCTGCGGCTCGACATAGGTACCGACACGTTTGTTCGGGTCTACACCTTCAACCCCAAGGGTCACGATTTCTTTTTTCAGTTTGACCTTGGTGCGATAGAACGGCTGCTCGTCGCAATAGGATTCTTTGTGGTCGATATCAATCAGGCGCGCATCCTGACGGAACCACTCAAGCAGATTGTCGATGCCCGCACGGCTACCCGAAACGGTGCCGTTAATACCCTCTTCAGCCAGCAGCAATGTGCCTTTGATGCCGTACTCGAGCATGGCGTTGAGCAAAGGCTCACGCAGGTCGTGGAAGTCAGGTAGCGAGACGAATTTGTATAGCGCGGCAACGACAATCTTGTCGGTCATCAGAATATTCCTGCAGTAGTCGCCCACGTAAAGGGCGGACTGGGTAATAAAAAAACGCCAGCATCGCTGCTGGCGTTTGTCGATTTTACGGAATTTGCAGCAATTGGTGTAGAGCTGATTTGACCCATGCGTCAACATGGATCATTCCCTGCCTCTGCAATCGAGCTTGATTAAATCAGTGCGCGTCGTGCTTGCTGCCGCCCAGGCAAGTTGGCGACGCGGGGGCGATGCCCTGCGCCTGCCACTCTTGCGCGGTATACGTGTGCAGCGCCAATGCATGCACCTGGCTCATCAGATCGCCCATACAGGCATACACTTTCTGATGACGCTTGACCGCGTTCAACCCGGCAAACTGCTCGCTGACGATCACCGCCTTGTAATGCGTTTCCAGCCCACGGCTGTGCATGTGGCTCTCATCCTGCACGCTCAGGTGTTGCGGTTCGAGTGCAGCCAGCGCGACCTCAATCTGTTCAAGCTTCGACATCAGGGACTCCAATCAAGGTTTTTTAGGGGCGATTTCGTCGGTCATGTCCTGCAGCATTTTGTTCACTTGGGGAACCGCCACCTGCAATTTGGCTTGGGTCAGTTGCGCCGAGCGAGCTGTGAGTTCGGGCATTTTCTGCATGAACTTCTTGCCCAGCGGCGACTGATAGAACTTGATCAACTCTTTCAATTCCGGCTCACTGAAGTTGCTGGTGTAAAGCTTGATCATATCGGGCTTGATTTTGTCCCAGCCCACGGCGCTGTCGATCGCGGCGTTGGCCTTGGCCTGATAACGCTCAAGAGTTGCTTCCTTGCCCTTTGGCGAGCCGCTCTCGGCAAAGCGCTGAGCGAACATTTGCTGCACTTGAGCGTGAACAGGAGCCGCCAGCTTGTCTGCTCGCGCCAACAGTAAAAAGCGCTCGGCATCGGCCGCGTGACTGGCGGCATCCGCGAACGCGTTCGCGCTCCCCACAGCCAGCAAGGCAACTGCAAAAACAGCAGATAAACGTGGCATTAAATACTCCAGAATTAGCAAGATGAATCCGTAGGACAGCGCGGACGGTATTTTGTGCCTTAGCCACACAGACCTCAAGCGGCTTAACTGCGTCCTACGCCAACAGCCCGCCTATCTGCTCGCGTATTATCAGCCTCGCCACACCAAAAGTACTGCCCACCATTTTACAGCAGGCACTCGTCGCGCAGGGTTGCATAGCGTTGATTCACGCGACTTACATCACTCATTCGGCAACCATCACCAGCACCCTGATATGCAACACACCAGAACGTTAGCACCCAACTGCAAATCCAGCGTCACGGCGTAATTATCTACCCAACGGAACCTGCGAGCCGTTATCACGACCTAAACTGCAAATACCCCTATCAGGAGAATCACATGAGCCGCAAGGAAACCGACAGCATTGGTGCTATCGACGTCCCGGAAGATGCTTATTGGGGCGCGCAGACTCAGCGCTCGCTGATCAACTTTGCGATCGGACAGGAGCGCATGCCGATTGCGGTGGTGCATGCGCTGGCGACCATCAAGAAAGCGGCGGCGCGGGTCAATAATCGTAACGGCAGCCTGCCACAAGATGTCGCCCGCTTAATCGAGCAAGCGGCAGACGAGGTTATCGGCGGCCAGCTGGATGAGCAGTTCCCATTGGTGGTCTGGCAGACCGGCAGCGGCACGCAGACCAACATGAATGTTAACGAGGTGATTGCCGGGCGCGCCAACGAGCTGGCGACTGGTGCGCGCGGGGGCAAAAGCCCGGTGCACCCGAATGATCACGTCAACCGTTCGCAAAGCTCGAATGATTGCTTCCCGACCGCCATGCACATTGCAACCGCCAGCGCGGTCTACAACCAATTACTGCCGGCAATTGCCGAACTGTCTGGCGGGCTGGCCGAGCAAGCCGCGCGCCATGGCAACGTAATCAAGACAGGCCGCACCCATATGATGGATGCCACGCCGATCACTTTCGGTCAGGAGCTGTCGGCATTTGTCGCGCAACTGGATTATGCCGAGCGCGCTATTCGCAGCGCCCTGCCCGCTGTTTGCGAGCTGGCGCAAGGCGGAACTGCTGTTGGTACAGGCCTGAATGCACCAGCAGGGTTCGCCGAAGCGATTGCCGGGGAGCTGGCTGCACTCACCGGCATGCCGCTGATCAGCGCGCCGAATAAATTTGCCGCACTGGCTGGGCACGAGCCGCTGACGATTATGTCTGGCGCGCTGAAAACCCTGGCCGCAACGCTGATGAAAATCGCCAACGACCTGCGCTTGCTGGGCTCCGGGCCGCGCGCAGGATTCGCCGAAGTCCGCTTGCCCGCCAATGAGCCGGGCAGCTCGATTATGCCGGGCAAGGTGAATCCGACTCAGTGCGAGGCGCTGTCGATGCTCGCCTGCCAGGTGATGGGTAACGATACAACCATCACCTTTGCCGCGAGCCAGGGTCACTTGCAGCTGAATGTATTCAAACCGGTGATCATCAACAGTCTGCTGCAATCAATCCGGTTGCTGGCGGACGGCTGCAGCAACTTCCAGGCCCACTGCATTGCCGGACTGGAACCCGACGCGGCAAAGATGTCGGAACATCTGGAGCGCGGACTGATGCTGGTGACGGCGCTCAATCCACATATTGGCTACGACAAGGCCGCCGAAATCGCCAAACAGGCTTATCAGCAGGGCACCACATTGCGTGAAGCAGCGTTGCAGTTGGGCTATGTCACCGAGGAGGAGTTTTCAGAATGGGTTCGCCCTGAAAGCATGCTCGGTAACGGGCATGTTCACTAGGCAAGAGCCCGCTGGGCAAAGCGTGGCGCGGTGATAACCGCAGTCAATCTGCAATAGCCGCGCAGCGGTGATCAGGCAGCGCGGCTATTAATTCAAACAGCCTTAACGACCGCCACGCGGGCTCGGCGAGCTCGCAGATTGGCCATGATCGAGGGCGCCAGTGCTGTCAGTGCAGACCCCAGCACCACCAGAACCGCCCCACAATACGCTAGCCCGTTAACCTGTTCAGGTTGCACATAGGCGGGCCACCAAACAGCCGCCAGCGCCACAGATGCAAAGGTCACCAACGGCGTAATCGCCAACGCAGCGCTCACCCGCGAGGCTTGCCAATGCGCCAGCGCCTCGGCAAAAGCGCCGTAGGCAACCAGCGTGTTCAGGCAGCAAGCCAGTAATAGCCAGCCCTGCACCGGGGTTAACAGTTGCACATCCAACGGCTTGGCCCACGGCGTTAGCAACAGGGCGCACGCAAGATAGATCACCATCATGATCTGCAGCGAATTCCATGAGCTGAGCAGTTGCTTTTGCGCCAATCCGTAGAAGGTCCAGACCAGCGCGGCCAGCATGACCGTTATCACGCCGGTGGTATAGGCGGTGAGCGAGCTCAGCAACTCGTCGAGGCGCTGATTGAAGAACAAGCCAAAGCCGAGCAATAGAATAGCCAGCCCCGCGCCCTGCCCGACGCTGAATTTCTCACGAAAAATGAAGATGCTGCTGATCAGCAACAAAATGGGCGCGACTTGAATAACCAGCTGCGTCGTGCCGGGGCTCAGCAGGTTCAACCCCATAAGGTACAGCACATAATTGCCGGTAAGTCCGAGGATGGCCAGGCAGAGTAAACCGATGCCTTTCTTCCCGAGAATATTGAACCGCGGCAGTCGCCGCGTGGCGGCCAGAAACGCCAGCAGAATCGAGCCCGAAACGAACAAGCGATACCAGGTAACAGTGACCGGATCGAGGGTGGCCAGTACTTGCTTGAGCTTGATCGGCAAAATGCCCCAGAGCACAGCGGTAACCATCGCCAGGAACATGCCGTATGCCCAGCGACCAGAAGAGATATGCATGACAGCCTCAAATTCGCGAAGACCCACTGCATCGGAAGTTGAGCAGTATCGTCTCGCGCCGGGCTATTTTAGCGATGCACATAGTAACCAGCACAGCTACAGTGCTAGCGCGATAACCGGCAAAACTGTACGGGTGCAAAGCGCCGCAAACCTACTTGAGCGGCCACAGCCCTTACCCACTGGGGCCTGCAGATTCGACCGCTGGTCAGCAGCCTTAGCAAAACAGCAATCGCTGATTAGAATCAAACTCATCAAAATAAAACTTTTGAGTAACTGCTATGTTCTGCAAGCGCAATTGCGATCCACTACACGGCACCCATTATCGCAGTGAGCGCATCAGCTCGGTAAACGGTCAGTATTTTTTTGCAACGCGGGAAGGCACGCTGGAAGGCCCGTTTTTCACACGGGTAGATGCCTTGCGAGAGATTGATTCGTACATCAACCGGATGTTCATTGCACGGCAATTGCCTAAACATCGCTCAATGAAAAACAGCCACTAACCGCGCAGGCCCGGCAAATATCAAAGCGTCTTTGCCAGACCCCAGCGGTTATTCGATTCGATCAGCTCAACGATTCAAACAGCCCCGTTGCGCCCATACCGCCGCCCACACACATGGTGACGATGCCGTAACGCAGTTTGCGGCGCTGCAACTCGCGCACCAGATGGCCGACCTGACGCGAGCCAGTCATGCCGAACGGGTGGCCGATGGAGATTGAGCCGCCGTTGACGTTGTACTTGTCGTTGTCGATTTCCAGTCGATCCCGGCAGTACAGGCACTGCGACGCGAACGCCTCGTTGAGTTCCCACAAATCAATATCGGCCACGCTCAGGCCTTTGGCTTTCAGCAGCTTGGGTACCGAGAAAACCGGACCGATGCCCATCTCATCCGGCTCACAACCCGACACGGTAAAGCCACGGAAAATTGCCCGTGGGGTCAGGCCCAGCTCAAGCGCTTTGTCCATGCTCATGACCAGCGTCATGGAAGCACCATCGGAAAGCTGCGACGCATTTCCGGCGGTTACCGAGCCATCCTCGGCAAACACAGGCTTCAAGCCGGCCAAATCCTGCAAGGTGGTACTCGGACGGTTGCAATCGTCACGGTCAACAATACCATCGAGAATCGACTTCTCGCCTGTGGCCTTGTCTTCGACCTGATACTTGACGCTCATCGACACAATTTCGTCTTCAAACAAGCCCTCTTTCTGGGCTGCTGCAGTACGCTGCTGGCTTTGCAATGCATAGGCATCCTGCGCTTCACGCGTGACGCCATAACGGCGCGCAACGATCTCGGCAGTGCGGCCCATCGGGTAGTAAATACCGGGGATTTTTTCCTGGATAATCGGATTGAAGAGGTGGTCAGTATTGATGCTCTTCATGGTCATGGTGATCGACTCGACACCACCGGCCACAATCACATCACTGCAACCCGAGGCGATCTGGTTGGCCGCAATGGCGATGGCTTGCAAACCGGACGAGCAATAGCGGTTGAGCGTCATGCCCGGCACCTGAATACCGAGGCCAGACAACACGGCCACGTTGCGGCCGATGTTCATGCCCTGAGCGCCTTCGTTAGAACCGGCGCCGACTACGCAGTCTTCAACCAGAGCAGGGTCCAGGTTGTTACGTTCAAGCAGCGCGTTCACGCAATGCGCTGCCATGTCGTCTGGACGGGTCAGATTGAACTGGCCGCGAAATGACTTGGCCAGACCGGTTCGTACGCTATCTACAATCACTACTTCACGCATGACACACCTCGGAGTTGATGATGTTGGGCATGAACTTAGGATAATTCCGCTCAATATCGATTCGCGACGATCATTCATCGCTTGTATGCGCGAACATCCTGCCGCGCGCTACAGCACTAGTCTTTAGCAAATGCGGCTTCCAAAGCCTCATTGATGGTGCGCAGTACTTTGATCCGGGCGAAGTACTTATTGTTGGCCTCGACCAGTGTCCACGGGGCAATCCGGGTACTGGTGCGGTCGACCATGTCGCCCACTGCATCGCGGTAAACCTCCCACTTTTCGCGGTTGCGCCAGTCATCTTCGGTGATCTTGTAGCGTTTGAACGGGATCTTTTCGCGCGCCTGAAAACGCTCAAGCTGCGTTTGCTTGTCGATGGCCAGCCAGAACTTCACCAGCACCACGCCTGAGTCTGTCAGCTGCTCTTCAAAATCATTGATTTCGCCATACGCGCGCAACCAGTCGCTCGGGCTGCAAAAACCTTCAACCCGCTCAACCAATACACGGCCATACCAGGAACGGTCGAAAACCGTGAACTTGCCGCGCGCGGGGATATGCCGCCAGAAACGCCACAAGTAGGGCTGCGCCAGCGCCTCTTCGGTTGGCGCTGCGATTGGCACAATCCGGTATTGGCGCGGGTCCAGCGCGGCGGCCACCCGGCGAATTGCACCGCCCTTGCCTGCGGCATCGTTACCTTCAAAGACCGTGACCAGCGAATGCCGGCGCATGCGTTTATCGCGCATCAACCCGGACAACCGCGCCTGCTCGATCACCAGTTGCTCTTTATAATCCGACTTCTCAAGGGCCTGGCTCATGTCCAGGCTGTCGAGCAACGTGCGATTGTCGATGCTTGAAGTCAGCGGCGCCGAATGCGGATGCGGTCGCTGAACAGCCTGGGCTTTCAGGGCGGCCTGCAAACCGTCGAGCAGTACTTTGCCAACGGTCAGGCTGCGGTAGTTTTCATCAAAGCCTTCAACCACATACCAAGGTGCGTAATCTCGGCTGGAGCGGCGCAGCACGCGCTCTCCGTAGCGTACAAACTTGTCGTAGGTTTTCGACTGTTGCCAGTCCAGCGGGCTGATCCGCCAACTATGCAGCGGGTCGTCCTTGAGCGATTTCAGGCGGTTTTCCATCTGCTTTTTCGACAGATGAAACCAGAATTTGAAGATCAGCGTGCCTTCATCCGAGAGCATGCGCTCAAGGCTCTCAGCCGTGTCGATCGATTGATCCATCACGGCGTCTTTGAACCGGCCATGCACGCGCCCCTGAAGGATCTGGCTGTACCAATTGCCAAAGAAAATCCCCATGCGCCCCTTCGGCGGGAGCTGGCGCCAAAAGCGCCAGGCCGGTGGACGGGCCAGTTCTTCATCGGTAGGTGCATCAAAGGTGCTGACTTCGATTAACCGGGGGTCCATCCACTCGTTCAACAGCTTGACGGTTTCGCCCTTACCGGCGCCCTCAATTCCGTTGATAAGGATCAGCACCGCAAAACGGCCCTGCTGACTCAATTCGTATTGCGCCTCCAGCAATGCTTCGCGCAGCGCTGGAACTGCCAGATCATAGGTTTCTTTATCAATGGTGCGGCCAATCTCGGCGGACTCGAACATACGCTACTCCCTGATTTGCATACATCAGCCTAGCGGATGATTAGGGGTTCTGTCTGAGCTATAAGCATGGGTTTTCAAGAAAAACGCTTAGCTCAAGCCTCAGCGATTGCATGGATACGGGGCTTTATCAGTTAAAATGCGCGCTGCATTTGCCAGGTAGCCGTCATGTCGCAAACACCAGTCATCGAATACGCTCAGCTCGAATGGGATGAACAAGGCCTGCCCTTCTCCAGCGCCTATGGCGACATCTACTTTTCACGCGATGACGGCCTCGAGGAAACCCGCGTGGTTTTTCTCGAAAACAACCACCTGCCCGAACGCTTTGCGGCGCTGCAAGCCAACGATAATTTTGTGATTGCCGAGACCGGCTTTGGCACCGGCATGAATTTTTTATGCGCCTGGCAACTGTTTAATCGACAAGCGCCTGCCTCTGCCCGCCTGCACTTTATAAGCGTGGAGAAATACCCGCTGAGCCCCGATGACTTAAAGCGCGCATTGGCACTCTGGCCAGAACTGGTTGAGTTCTCAGAGCCGCTGCTCGGCCAATACGTGGCAATTCATCCAGGCTTTCAACGCATAAAGCTAGCCGGTGGGCGCGTTGTGCTGGACCTGCTGATCGGTGATGGCGTCGAGATGTTCAGCCAACTCGATGCGCGAGTGGATGCATGGTTTCTCGATGGCTTTGCACCTGGGAAGAACCCGCGACTGTGGTCGCCTGAACTGTTCGAGCAAGTTGCCAGGCTTTCAGTAACAGGCACCAGCTTTGGCACGTTCAGCAGCGCCGGGGTGGTACGCCGCGCGCTTAAAGAAGCGGGCTTTACAGTGAAACGTGTACCGGGCATCGGCAAGAAATGGGAGTTCATCAAAGGTGAATTTGCCGGCGAGTCGGCAGCCGTGCAAAAACCTTGGTTTGCGCGCCCGGTTAACACGGCGAAAGAGCGTCACGCACTGGTTATTGGTGCGGGGCTGGCGGGCTGCGCAACGGCTGCAAGCCTGGCCCAGCGCGGCTGGAAGGTGACCTTACTGGAGCGTCATTCAAGCATTGCTGCGGAGGCGTCGGGCAACCCGCAAGGCGTGTTGTACCTGAAGCTGTCCGCGCACGGCACGGCACTTTCACGACTGATTGTCAGTGGTTTCGGCTACACCCGCCGTCAACTTGAACGGGTGAACAAGGGGCTCGACTGGGACAACTGCGGCGTTTTGCAACTGGCCTTTGACGACAAAGAAGCGCAGCGCCAGGCAAAGATCGCCCAGGCATTCCCGCAAGCCCTGGTGCAGAACATCAGCCAGAGCCAAGCCGAAACCATTGCCGGGGTCAAGCTTGAAAGTGGCGGTCTGTACTACCCGCAAGCCGGCTGGGTCCATCCTCCGGCCTTGTGCCAAAGCCTGTGTGCACATGCCAATATCACCCTGCAATTGCATCAGGACGCCCTGCAACTCACGCGGGAAGACGGGCTTTGGCAAGCCCGCAATGGCGAGCAATTACTGGCCAGCGCCGAGGTTGTCGTGCTGGCAGGCGCCGCCGATATCAAACAGTTTGAGTACAGCGCCGAATTGCCGCTTAAACGTATTCGCGGGCAAATCACCCGCCTGCCCGAAACTGTGCAAAGCGCTGAACTCAATACCGTCATTTGTGCCGAAGGTTATGTGGCTCCAGCCCGCGATGGCGAACACACACTCGGCGCCAGCTTTGACTTTAACAGTAACGATTTAACGGCTAACGCGCGCGATCATGCAGGCAACATCGAGTTGCTTGAGGGGATTTCCAGCGATCTGAGTCAACGACTCAACGCACGCGAATACCCGGCTGAATCACTGCAAGGCCGGGCTGCGTCTCGCTGCACCAGCCCGGACTATCTGCCCATCGTCGGGCCTCTGGCAGATCTGCCCGCCTTCGCCGATGCCTTTGCGATTCTGAGCAAGGATGCGCGTCA
>MDTG01172806.1_pt1 | contig 12770 bp, 10 predicted proteins | sample 811421 | NCBI WGS metagenome assembly MDTG01 (sample SAMN05326645, study PRJNA326480) | marine metagenome | isolation source: seawater | place: Pacific Ocean: South East | collected 2011 | reverse complement strand
GTTTTTTTTATTAAATTTTTTAAAAAACCTTTGTGTAAACTAACGGGGGACACATGAAATGCGAAAATTTAAATCGGTTAACGAATTAGTTAACACACTTAAACCTGATTATCCCGTATATTGCATACGGACTGAAGAGATTAGAAAATCCATAGAATTTTTTAAAAAAAACTTTCCAGGTAAAATACTTTATGCTGTGAAAACAAATCCTCATGAAAAAATAATCAAGCAGATCTTAGCTAATGGCGTAAAAGATTTCGATGTTGCTTCTATCAATGAAATTAAACTTATCAATAAAATAAATCCAAGTGTAAAACTCCATTTTATGCATACTGTTAAAAGTAAAGAAAGTATTTCATCTGCTTACTTTGATTATGGTGTTAAAAGTTTTTCATTAGATAATAAAGATGAATTAAGGAAAATTCTTGAAGCAACAAATCAAGCTAAAGATTTAAAATTATTTGTAAGGATAGCTATTTCAAATGAACATGCTGAGATAGACCTTTCAAGAAAATTTGGTGCTCTTCCTTCGGAGGCCTTAGGACTTGTTAGATTATGCAAGGAACATTCAAAAAAACTAGGTATAAGCTTTCACGTTGGTTCACAGTGTATGGAAAAAATTGCATACTCTAAAGGTATAAGAGAAATAGGAAATATAATTAAAAAAACTAAAATCACTCCAGATATCATTAATATTGGAGGAGGATTTCCATCTATTTATCCTGATTTAAAACCTGAACCTCTAGAGAGTTATATGAATGAAATTAAAAAATCTTTAAAAAATTTAAAATTAAGTAAACTTCCTGAAATTATTTGTGAACCAGGAAGATCAATAGTTTCAGAAAGTGGTTCAACAGTAGTTAAGGTAATCCTTAGAAAGAAACAAAATCTTTATATTAACGATGGCACTTACGGTTCCTTATTTGATGCTGGCGTTCCTAATTTTATTTTTCCATCTAAAATGATAACTAATGGTAGAATACAATCAAAAAAACTTACTTCATTTAGCTTTTATGGACCCACTTGTGATAGCTTAGATTATATGAAAGGTCCTTTTCTTTTACCAAATAACATTAAAGAAGGTGACTATATTGAATTAGGACAACTTGGTGCTTATGGTTTAACTTTTAGAACCAACTTTAACGGATTTTATTCTAATGAGGTATTTGAAGTAAATGATAAACCAATCATGTCAATTCATGAAGGATCAAACGAAAAAGTTGATTCATTGGTTGCTTAATGGCCAAAGGTAATAGTCCAAAAATTGGGCACAACAAAAAATCACTTCTTAGCAGTCCTATTGAACATATTGATATAAAATCATTTGATGCCAGAAAAATAGTTGAAAGTATGGGCAAGATGTCCTTCACGTCGAGAGATACAGCGAGAGCAGCGGGTATTTACAATGAAATGTTAGCTGATAAAGATTGCTCTATTTTTTTAACATTAGCCGGCTCAACTTCGGCAGGAGGATGTATGAATTTGTATACAGATTTAGTGAAAAATAATATGGTCGATGCAATTGTTGCCACCGGAGCTTCCATTATTGATATGGATTTTTTTGAAGCATTAGGCTTTAAACATTATCAAGGTTCTCAATTCCAAGATGATACTGAACTTCGTAATAATTATATTGATAGAATATATGATACTTATATCGACGAGGAAGAACTGCAAGCATGTGATCAAACAATCTGTGACATTGCAAGCAAATTAAAACCAAAAACCTATACTTCAAGGGAGTTTATTAAAGAATTGGGCAAATATTTAAAATCTAATTCTAAGAAAAAGAATTCTCTTATTGAGGTCGCTTACGATAACAATGTACCTATATTCTGTCCTGCTTTTACTGATAGTTCTGCTGGCTTTGGGTTGGTTATGCATCAAGAACAAAATCCTAACAGTCACATTACAATAGACTCAATTCGTGAATTTAGAGAACTTACTGAAATAAAGCTACAATCAAAGCAATCAGGCTTGCTTATGATAGGTGGAGGTGTGCCTAAAAACTTTATACAAGACACTGTAGTTTGTGCCGAATTATTAGGGAAAAAAGTTGATATGCATAAATATGCAGTACAAATAACAGTTGCTGACACCCGTGATGGTGCTTGTAGCAGTTCAACACTTAAAGAGGCTAGCTCTTGGGGTAAAGTTGATATTACAAAAGAACAAATGGTCTTCGCAGAAGCAACAAGCGTATTACCCTTGATTGCTAGCGATGCTTACCATCGTAAAAATTGGGAAAAGAGAAAAAAAAGAAATTTCTCTAAAATTTTCAATTCATAAATGGAATACTTAAGTCAAAAAAAAGGTTTTTTGGGTTATGATGCTAAACAAAATTTAGATCCTAAAGTCATAGTTGTGCCTTTTGGACTTGAAAAGACTGTAAGTTACGGAGGAGGGACAAAGAATGGTCCCAAAGAGATTATCAAAGCGTCTCATCAAGTAGAGTTATTTGATGAAGAATTAAATAAAGAACCTTACAAAGAAATAGGAATTAAGACCTTAAAACCATTTTCTATTAAAAAAAATATAAATCATGCTTTGAAACAATTATCAAAAATAAACAAAAAAATAATTGATAATAATAAATTTCCAATGGTTTTTGGAGGTGAGCATTCGATTACTCCTGGTTCTATAGAACCAATAGTAAACAAATATAAAGATATAACTCTTTTACATTTCGACGCTCATGCAGATTTGAGAGAGAGTTATCAAGGAGAAAAGTTTTCACACGCATCTGCTATAAAAAGGTGCCTAGATTTTAAAAATGTTAATGTTGTCTCATTTGGAATTAGGAATCTTTCTAAATCAGAAATGGATTTTTATAATAATAACAAAGATAGAATTAAAATTTTTTGGGCAAAAGATAAAAAAGAATGGAATTTATCTGAAATAGAGGATTTTTTTTTAGATAAAACTTCTTACATTACATTTGACGTAGATGGTTTTGACGCAAGCATAATGCCTGCTACTGGCACTCCTGAACCCGGGGGCCTTCTTTGGGAAGATGTATTGCCAATCATTAAAAAAGTTTGTCAAATTTCTAATGTTGTAGGAGCAGATATTAATGAGTTAGCTCCAATCAAGAAATTTGACTCTTATAACTTTCTTGTTGCAAAACTTGCGTATAAAATTTTAGCATATACTTTCGAATTTAAGAATTAGAAAGATTTTTTGGTGCCCAAGAAATAATCACTAAAGCTCCTCCGAGGTCACCATTTCTACGAAATAATAGTTTTGCATTTTGTCTTTCAAGTAAAGTTTTGCCTAAAAAAGTTCCAAGGCCAAGTCCTGAATTAGAACTTAGCTCTTTTGATTTTGATTTAATATAAGGCTCACCAATTTTTTTAATTATATCTTCTGGAATACCTGGGCCATCATCATTTATTTTAATTTCAATTATCTTTTGATCACTTTTCAAATTTATTTTAACTCTACTTTTAGAAAATTTTACTGCATTTCCTATAAAATTTCTTAAACCGTAAATTATTTCAGGTGTTCTTTGTATTGCAATCTTATTTTCATCTTCGTTGGCAAATAAAATTATTTCTTTTGAAGAAGTTTCTTTAAATGAATTTATTATTTCTTCTAATAAATCTTCAAATTTTATCGAACTTAAAAAAAAATCCTCTTCTATTTGTTTTTTTGAAATTTGTTTCAATATTTCGCTACATCTTTTAGTTTGGCTTATTAATAAATCAATATCTTTTGAAAATTCTTTATTATCTCCAATTTCTTTTTTTAATTCTTTCGCGACTACAGTTATTGTAGCTAATGGTGTTCCTAATGAATGTGCTGCAGCTGCAGCTTGTCCTCCTAATGACTCCAATTCGTATTCTTTTGATATAACTTCTTGTAATTTATTTAATGCTTCTGATCTTTTTTTTGTTTCTCCAGAAAACCTAATTCCAAAATAACTTAAAAATATTAATCCAATTAATATCGATATTAATATTCCTTGTTTATAAAAATTGGGAACATCAAAAATATTCTCATCTATTCCAGGTAGAGGAAGATAAGTATAAGAAAGTAGAAATAGCAAAAAAGATGTAATTACACCTAATATAATTGTTGTCCCCATGCTTAAAAATGTAGATGAGACAATAGTTGGAATAATCATCAGTATTACAAATGGGTTCAATATGCCTCCCGTCAAATACAAAAGAGAACTTAATTGAAATAAATCGTATAAGAGAAATAATGAGGCATAAGTATCTTTTAATTGATTCACCTTAATTTTAAATTGAAGAAATAGGTTTGTTACTAAACCAATAAAAATTATTATATAACTTTCTTTAATCGGGAATTTTAGATTAAGATAAAAAAAAACTATATTTATTGCGATAAATTGCCCAAAAATTGCAATATACCTGAGTATAGTAAAGGTGCTTTTGTCTAAATTTAAATTCTCTTTTGTTCTAAAGAGAGTAGAAAAATTCATCGTTCAACTAAATGTCCAAATTTACAACATCTAAAGCATTATTTGTTATAAAATCTTTTCTCGGAGCAACTTCATCTCCCATCAATATTTTAATCATTTTCTGATCTTCTTTAGATTTATCCTTAGTTCCTTTTGAATATTGAACTCTAAGCATTGTTCTATTATCAGGATTCAAAGTTGTTTCCCAAAGCTCCTCGGGGTTCATTTCTCCTAATCCTTTGAAACGTTGAATAGATAATTTTTCTCTTTGATCTTGAATAATCTTTTTGTACTCTGTAGAACCTTTTTTTATTTTTTTACTAATTTTTCCAGCTTCTAAAATATATTCCTCCAAAGCTTTTTCATTTTTTATATATATGCTCTTATTAGATTTTGTGACTTTGAACAAAGGTGGTTGTGCAAGATAAACATGACCATTTTCAATTAATTGATTAAATGGTGAGTTATTAAAAAAAGTCAATAAAAGAGTTCTTATATGTGAACCATCTACGTCAGCATCAGTCATAATTACGATTTTATCGTATCTTAAATTCTCAATATTAAAATCTTTAGAACCCGTGCCAAGCGCATTGATTAGAGTTACAATTTCATTAGATGACATCATTTTAGATAATGCTTTGGTCGATTGATCTTCACCATTTGATTTTCCATTAACATAAGTATTCAAAATCTTTCCTCTAAGTGGCAAAACAGCTTGGTACTCCCTTACTCTTCCTTGTTTAGCAGAACCACCGGCTGAATCTCCCTCTACAATAAATAACTCAGTGCCTTCCCTTTTTTGGATTTGACAATCTGCCAATTTACCAGGTAAGCCGGATAATTCAAAAGTACCTTTTCTTCTAACATTGTCTCTTGCTTTTCTCGCGACATCTCTAGCCATCGCAGCTTGTGTAATTTTTTCTAAAACAACTTTTGCTATGGAGGGATTCTGGTCAAACCATGTAGAAACTTTTTCACTTATGATGTGCTCTACAATATTTCTTATCTCTGACGAAACCAGCTTATCTTTGGTTTGAGAAGAAAATTTTGGATCTGGCATTTTTATAGACAATACTGCCGTTAGACCTTCTTTAATGTCTTCTCCTGATAATGAAACTTTATTTTTCTTATTATTTCTATCTGATGTATATTTATTAATTACCCTTGTAAGTGCTGTTCTAAATCCAAGTAAATGAGTTCCTCCATCTTTTTGGGGAATATTGTTAGTGAAAGGTAAAACTTCCTCAGAATAACCAGCATTCCACTCAAAAGAACATTCAACAACAACATTATTTTTTGTTGCTGTAACATAAACAGGTTTTTTAAATACTTCTTTTTCATTTTTATTAACCAAAATTGGTTTTTTATTATTTATGTGGCTTACAAATTCTATAATCCCACCTTCATATTTATGTAAAAATTCCTTTGATTTTTTTGATGTATTATCAATTAATTTTATTCCTATTCCTTTATTTAAAAAAGCTAGTTCTCTAATTCTTTTTTCAAGTGTTGGTGTGCTAAACTTAATTGAAGAAAAAATTTTTTTTGATGGAAGAAAAGTAATCTTGGTGCCCTTTTTTTTTGTTTTTCCTAACTTCTTTAGAGGTTTAATCGAATTTCCGTCTTTAAACTTAATCTCATATTCATTTCCATCTCTAAATATATTTAAATCTAATTTTTCTGATAGAGCATTAACGACAGAGACCCCTACACCGTGTAAACCACCCGAAACTTTGTATGAGTCATGATCAAATTTACCTCCCGCATGTAATTGTGTCATAATCACTTCAGCAGCAGACATTTTTTCACCCTTATGCATATCGACTGGAATACCCCTTCCATCATCTTCTACTGTTACTGTGTTATCATTATTGATAGATATATTTATATTCTTGCAGTGACCAGCTAGAGCTTCATCTATTGAATTATCTACAACTTCAAAGACCATATGATGTAACCCGGAGCCATCGTCAGTGTCACCTATATACATCCCTGGCCTTTTTCTTACAGCGTCAAGTCCTTTAAGAACTTTGATTGAATCAGCACCATAAGATGATGTTTTTTTTAATTCAGAGTTTTTAGACATTTTTTAAGATTATATTTTATACCATTTTTTTAATCGAAGATAAAATCAAGCATGGTCAGAATGACTTAAAACTATTAAGTACCAACAGTTATAGAGCTTAAAATAAAAAAAAATTTAAAAAGTGACAAATTTAGATTTTCATTGGCATTATAACATAATAACTATTTTTATCAGAATTATCTTCTACTAAAACTGGTGATACAGAATCTTTTAAATGCATTTTTAAATTTTTATCTTCGATTTCTGAAGCTATATCGATTAGATACTTTGAATTAAAACTTATATTTAGGCTCTCTGAATTAAACTCAGCTTTAATTTTTTCATTTCCTTCTCCAGAATTCGCACTATTAACAGAAAGTTGAATATTGTCTTTACTAATAACCAATTTAACACCCTCTTTCCTATCTAGTGATACGCTGGCGACTCTTTCAATTGAATTAATGAAATCTTTTGAAGATACTACTAGAGTGTTATTGTTTGAAGTTGGTACAACTTTTTTATAATCAGGAAATTTACCATCAATCACTTTTGAGATTAATTTGATATTTCCTAAAGAAAATTTAATTTTATTATCTCCAGTTTGCATTGAAAGTTGCTCTGTTGTTTCAGATATTAGAGAACATAATTGAAATACTGTTTTCCTTGGTAAAATCAAAGAAGTAAATTCTTCTGTGCTAGTTATTTCTAAACTACTAGAAGAGAGTCTATGGCTATCCGTTGCTACTCCAGTTAAAAAATTTCTACCATGAGCCTCGGTTATATGAAGAAATATTCCATTTAAATAGTGTCTGGTGTCATCATTTGATATTGAAATTTTAGTTTTGTTTAAAAGTTTCAAAAACCTATTTTTTTCTAAAGAAATCTCTTTTCCCTCAAATTCATCCACAAAAGTAGGAAAATTATCAGTAGGCAAACATAAAAGATTAAAATCAGCATTTTCACTTTTTAGGCTAAGCTTATTTTCGGATTTAAGGTCAAAATTTAATTTAGAATTAGAAGATATTTTTCTTAAAATATCGTATAGAATTGCAGCTGACGTGGTGGTGCTGCCCTCTGTAATTATTTCTACTTCTTTAATTTCATCATAAAAAACGATATCGAGATCTGTGGCAATTATTGATAATTTTTTATCTTTTAACTGAAGTAAAACGTTTGATAAAATTGGTAGTGTATTTTTTTTTTCAACAACTCCTTGAACAAAACTCAAAGATTTTAGTAAAACATCTCTTTTTACAACAAATTGCATCTAGTTACTGTTCTAATAATAAACTCTTAATCTGACTTATATTTTTTTTCATTTCGTCATCTTGTTCAGAAAGTCTAGTGATAGTTTTAACTGCATGGATCACGGTTGTATGATCTCTATTAGCAAACCTTCTCCCAATTTCAGGCAGAGATCTTGATGTCATTTTTTTTGCAAGGTACATTGCTATTTGCCTAGGTCTTGCTAGAGGTCTTGATCTTCTTTGTGAGAGCATTTCACTTAAAGAAATATTAAAATAATTTGAAACAACATTTTGTATTTTATCTACGGTAATTATTTTTATTTGGTTAAAAATATCTTTTAAAATATTTTTACAGTCTAAAATAGTTAAATTTCTATTATGCACTCTACTAAATGCAATTACTCTATTTAAGACTCCTATTAACTCTCTAATGTTTGTTTTACTTTCACTTGCTATAAAATTAATGACATCTTCACTTAAATTTATATTTTCCTTAAACTGATTTTGTATCTCTTCAATTTTTTTCTTAATTATTTTTATTTTAAGCTCTAGATCAGGCGCCTCAATATCCACTACTAATCCTCCTGCCAGTCTTGATTTTATTCTATCCTGGACTCTATCTAGCTTTAATGGAGATCTATCTGCAGAAATGATAATTTGTGAACCCTTATCTATTAAACTATTAAAAGTATGAAAAAATTCTTCCTGTAAACTTTCTTTTCCACTTATAAATTGAATGTCATCAATTATAAAAACAGATGATTTTCTAAAAAAATCTTTAAAATTTACCATGTCATTTTTTTTAATAGATTTGATGAAATGATACATAAATCGCTCTGCAGAGATAAACATCACATTATTGTTGTTCTGAAGCTGTAAACCTACTGCATTTAAAAGGTGTGTTTTACCTAATCCGACACCGCCACAGATATATAGGGGATTATAACGGGAAATATGTTCACAAACCTTTTTTGAATATGACAATGCAATATCATTGCTTTTGCCTTGTATAAAACTATCAAAACTTAAATTGGGATTTAGTCTATTATAATTTAAAATAGAGTCTTTAATTTCTGTTACCTTATTTAATTCATCTATTTTTATTAATTCTTGATTTTGCTTATTTTCTTCAATAATTTTAAACTCAATTCTATTTAGACTTAGTTTAAAACTCTTAACTTGCTCTAAAATTTTATCTAGATAACGTGATACTATCCAATCCCTAAAAAATCTTGTCGGCACCCCTAGTATTAGATAATCATTATATTCCTTAATTAAGGATATTTTTTGCAGCCAGCTATTATAAACTTCACTTCCAAAAGTTTTTTTAAAAGCATTTTGTATATCCTCCCAATTTAGAGTCTTTTCTTCTTCAGAAGTAAATGATTTTTGCTTTTTTGTAATATTTTCCATGTAGAAATTTTTTAAAGTAGAAATTCTATAAACGCTCTTTTAAAAAATTTTGCAACAAATTTTTTGGTAAAATTTAAAATAATTGGACTCAGGTTGTACTGTTATCGTGCAGATAGAATTAAAAAAAAAAATTCAACCTTTTGTTCGAACTTTCAACATTTGGTAAGAAGATACTAAATCTAGATTTAAATTTTATCTCTATCAACTCAGAATTGATTATTTAAAATAAATTTTTTTTGAAATTCTAGAAATTTTTCTTGCAGCTGTATTTTTACTAATAATACCAGATTTGGCAACCTGCATTAGAATTGATTGAAATTTTGAAAAATATTTTTTTGCTTTATCTTTTTCTTTTCCTTTTAATAATGTTTCCATTTGTTTTATAGCATTTTTATATTTGCTTCTTCTAATTCTGTTAACTTGAGTTTGTTTTTTAACTCTTCTAACTCGTCTGATGGCTGATTTGGTATTTGGCATGTTTTAAGACTGTATATATGTGCATTTTATTATGGTCAACTTTATTATTTTTGACATACTGAGCAATAAAAAGTCGCGCGGTTAGCTAAAACAATTTTATTTATTTTACCTGAACAGTTTTTTTTTGGACAATTTTCACCTTTTTTGCCATAGACATTAAAAAATTGTTGGTATGAACCCTTTTTTCCACTACTGCTAGAAAAATCTTTAATAGAGGAACCTCCAGAATTAATGGCTTTACTGAGAATTGTTTTGGTATTTCTAATTATTCTTCCAATTTGTTTGTCTGAAAGTTTTTGAATTTTTCTCGTAGGCTTCACACTGCTGGAAAAGAGTATCTCGTTTACATAAATATTTCCTAAACCCGAAACAAATTTCTGATCCATTAATAAGTCTTTTACACTTCTATTGCGATTAACTATATATTTTTTGACATAAAATAAATTAAATTCATTTTTTAAGGGCTCTGGACCTAATTTTTTAAGATGGAAATTATGACTCAAATCTGATTTTTTAAATAACTTTATGAAACCAAATTTTCTAACATCATTATAAATTAACTTTTGATTTTTAGAGAGATTAAAGATTATATGATTGTGTTTTTTATCATTATCTTCATTTATATCGTAATAGAAACTTGTTTTTGTTTTTTCATTTTTCTCATTAACAAAAAAGAATTTTCCAGTCATCCCAAGATGTATAAGCATAATATAATCATTGTTGAAATAAAATAATAAGTACTTTGACCTCCTTAAAATTTTTTCAATTTTCAGACCAATAATTTTTTTTATTTTTTTTTTGTCTATTTTGTATCTTAATCTAGCATCATTTATTTTTACTGCTTTTATGATTGAATTGAGGGTTTTTTTAATTAAGGACCTTTTAACAACTTCAACTTCTGGTAATTCTGGCATATAATTATTTTTTATGAAAAACACTATTCTAGATAAAACAAAATTAGTCAATTCTGTATTTTCAAAAGTTCATCAAAAATATGATTTAATGAATGATATTATGTCCTTTGGTATTCACCGTATCTGGAAAGACAAATTTATTGATTGGATGAATCCTTCAAAAAACTCGAAGTTGGTCGACGTAGCCGCAGGAACTGGTGACATAGCAAAACTATTTTCTTTAAGAAATAAAAATATGTGTGAAATAACTTGTGTAGAGCCGAATGATGGAATGTTTCAAGAGGGAAAAAATAATCTTAAAAAATTTAAAAATATTAAATGGATCAAGTCAAATGCTGAAAGATTGCCTTTAAAAGATAACACTTTCGACTTTTACTCAATAAGTTATGGTATAAGAAATGTTACTGATATTAATAAAACACTTACGGAGGCATTTAGAGTTCTCAAACCAGGTGGCCGTATTTTGTGTTTAGAATTTTCAAAAATAGATAATGAATTGTTAAATTTTTTATATAAAAATTATTCAAAGACAATTCCAATTATTGGCAAGTATATAGTTGGATCCTCAAAACCTTACGATTATCTCATTAAAAGTATTGACTCATTTTACAACCAAAAACAACTAATGGAACTTATGGTTAAAAATGGTTTTTCAAAAGTAGAATATAGAAATCTTTCTAATGGAATTTCAGCTATACATTCTGGGTGGAAAATTTAAATGTTAAAAAGAGTTTTTAGGTTATTTAAAATTGCTAGGAAACTTTCTACTTCAGGTGCAATTGATACAATAAATCAAGTGCATCAAATACCTGTATCAATAAATTTGTTTTTTAGTTTAATTTCTATTGGTTCAAAAAATACTCCTTTGCAAAGTAATAAACCAGGTCAAAACTTGTGTGAAGCACTTCAAGGAATGGGCACTACATTTATAAAGCTTGGACAATTTTTAGCAACACGCCCAGACATAATCGGAGAAGGGATGGCGAAAGATTTAGAAAAACTTCAAGACAAAGTTCCTGCATTTGAGCTTTATGAGGCAAAGAAAGTTATAAAAAAAGAAATTGGTGAGAAACAATACCAAAATATTATTGAAATAGGTGAGCCGGTAGCGGCAGCATCTATTGCTCAAGTTCATTTCGCTAAAATTAAAAATGAAAATCAAGAAAAACAAGTAGCAATAAAAATTTTACGACCAGATATAGAACAATTGTTTAATGAGGAATTGGATGCTTTAATGTTGTTTGCATATATCGTTGAAAATACAATTTCAAAAGCTAAGAGATTGAAGCTAGTAGAGGTAGTTCACCTTCTAAGAGAAATAACTAATATCGAGATGGATCTAAGATTTGAGGCCGCTGCTGCTAACGAATTGTATGAAAATACCAAACTAGATAAAGGATTTAATGTTCCAAATATTTATTGGAATTATACAACAAAGAAAATACTAACTTTAGATAAAGTAAATGGTGTTTCAATTAGAGAACAAGAAAAATTAGAGGATCAGGGTATAAATTTGAAAAATTTAGCCGAAAATCTTATTCAGCATTTTTTAAAACAAGCTGTAAGAGATGGTTTTTTTCACGGCGATATGCACCAAGGTAATCTATTTGTAGACCCGCAAGGTAATATTATTCCTGTTGATTTTGGAATTATGGGCAGACTAGATAAAAATAATAGGAAGTTTTTAGCTGAAATTTTATATGGGTTCATACAACGGGATTATGTCAAAGTTGCCGAAGTTCATTTTCAAGCTGGGTTGGTTCCACAAAACGCTTCTAAGGACGAATTTGCTCAAGCATTACGCTCTGTTGGTGAACCAATTTTTGGTCAGTCTATAAAAGATATTTCTGGTGGAAATTTGCTCGCTCAATTGTTTGAAATTACTGAGAAATTTAATATGGCTACACAGCCCCCATTATTATTACTTCAAAAAACAATGGTCGTCGTTGAGGGGGTCGCAAGAAAATTATACCCAGAGACAAATATTTGGGAGGTATCTAAACCTGTTTTGGAAGATTGGCTCAAAGGACTAAAAAGTCCTAAATCAACAATCGATACGGCCTTAAATACATCAGCTGAAATAATTAAACGAATACCTGATTTTCCTAGTTTAATGGATAAAGCGGAATATGCATTAAAACTTGTAGCTGATGGAAAATTAAACTTAGGCGTAAACAACAAAAACTTAGAAATGGAACAAATGAGATTAAAAAACTTTAGAAATAATG
>MDTG01161928.1_pt1 | contig 12770 bp, 9 predicted proteins | sample 811421 | NCBI WGS metagenome assembly MDTG01 (sample SAMN05326645, study PRJNA326480) | marine metagenome | isolation source: seawater | place: Pacific Ocean: South East | collected 2011 | reverse complement strand
TTATACTACTGTTCCAATGCAATTCTGCCTATAACCTAACAAACAGTGTTTGATAAATGATGATATTCACAGTGCATAATGAAAGGCGAGGTTTTGGATTTGAACATTGGTATTTTGGATAGGATCCTACGCTTATCAGCTGGACTTGGCGTAGTTCTTTTCGACTACATTTCTAACTCCGCATGGGAGATAGTTTTCCTTGTTTTTGGAGTATGGAGTGTAACCACATCTGTTTTTGGCTGGTGTCCGTTTTACAGGGTCTTTGGAGTCAATACTTGCCCTGCTTCTTTCCAACTCAAGCTTGATGGCCAAATGGGTTCATGATTCTACATTTCTTCTTCAAGAATTTCATCCGTCTTTGCTATGAACGAGATTGAATCCGGATTTTCGACGGCAACAATGCCACGGATATTGTGAATATCACGCAATTCATCTGTGGGAGGAGCGACCTTAATCCTAGATTCATGAATTTGGATTGAACTACCTGGAGATGCTTCCACACCTCCCTCCGGTAACCAAAGCCCGACTGCTCCAATTTCTGAGTGGTGAGATACTAGTAAAACACGACCACTATCGTCTTCATCAATTCTAACAATTGTCAATTCAGAACCATGAGGAATCAGTTTTGATGCTGGTTGCCATTCTTTCCATGTCTCATCTAGTGGCTTGGATAACTCTTCTGCCTTCTGGTCGATTTCGGATATTTGTGATTCAAAGTCCTTTGATGCTTCTTTTGCAATATCATTGACTTTGTCGATGTATTGTCTTAATCCTTCATACTGCATTTGTTCTTTGTTTGTCATGGCGGTATTTGCCAACAACAGCATTTCAGCAAGCATGTCCATTCTATCGCTAGTTCCTGTTTCGATTGCACATTCCATAGCCTCGTCAAGTACTTCGATTGCTAGACCTGGACAATCGATTGCTAGTAAGGAATTTCCGATACCTGAGAGGGTTGTAATCGCTTCGATTTTATCTTCGATTACGATTGCATTGGCAGAGATCATGTGAGCATCTGCCAATTCAGAATTACCTTCGATATGCCTGGCGATTCCTGCAAGCATCAGATGGGGAAGTCTGTTCGCAGAGACGGTCTGTGCTTGCCTATCTGCAGTCTCAAATAGCATTGCAGCACGATTCCAATTCTTGGCCGCTAGAGCCAGCAAGCCAAGTTGGTGCATTGCTCGCATTTCCGCTCCTGTATCATCGATTAGTGTAGCAAGGGAAAGCGCTCTGGAAAGGTGGAGTTTTGAGAGTTTTAGATTCCCAGACATCTTCGATAACATACCTAGAGCTGATTCCATTCTATACAAACTTCCTGACATCGCTCTGTGCGCTAACTCAGCCAATTCTTCACCCAACGGCGCTAAACCAAGGCCGGTTACTTCCAGAATCTCACTTTGCAACTCGATTGAGGATTCATATGCCTGCTTCAAATCTTCAGAACTTCCATCCGTTAGCATAGAAGAGAGGTGATCGTCTAACTTCGATACAGGAGCGCATATTTCGGGAAGTGAACCTAATTTATTCATAATTGATTTCTTGACCTTTTCGCCCCTTATCGAGCGAATCAGACCAGATATTAGTTTGGCTTCATTGACCACAACAACCTCTTCAGTATCTTCTGCTAGTGCGATTTTGGAAGATAGAAGCGAATCTACCATCCATGTCAATTTTGCTTGGACATCATACTGTCCCGCTCTACTAATTGCATAGCGCATTTCTGCTGCTCTAACTCTCCGAGATAGACTGCGCATGCGCGTTCTTTGTTTCGCATTTCCTGAATCTGCCAATCTTTGCAAAAAGGTAGATGGCGGGCATGTCTCAAAATTTAGATTGGCTTTTTCTCCAGTGGTTGTCATTTTATAATCGTCAGAAACAAGAGTTACTTTGTGACCTTCATGAGCTAATTTAGAGCCCAAAATCATCAGTGACAAATCGACATCTTGTGGAGAGGCTTTCTCTCCTATATGTTGTGCTAATGCTCTAACTTCAGCCTCATCTACGGCTACAGTAACCAATATCTCCCGGAATTCGTCCAACAAATTCGGCTGCCCTTTCCATCTTTGAAACCTCACGGTTTTGATTTCCCCGTGAACTCCTGGAGTAACATAGATAGCAGACTCATCGTTTGCTAAGATATTCTTCAAATCGCTCAAGAAGCCATTCGGCGCCATAGAACCTACGTGAATAAAGCAGTTTGAATCAACAACCCAGACGTCTGCCATGGCATCGCTTTGTAAAGGACGTAATTTGATTTAACGCTTGTATTGAAAGGTCATTCCTGCACGTTTGATTCATTGAGATACTTTCTATCAAACCAAATTGGTCCACCAGGTGGAATGGCAGAAACCATACCTAGAATTGCAAGATTAGAACTCATTCTACCTTTGTGTTGCTCCCACCATACCAATGCGCAATAAAGTACGAATAGGAATCCGTGGATTGGACCAATGATTTTCACGAGTATCTCATTACCCCCGATATACTTCAACGGCATAGCAATGAAGAATAGCGATATAGTCGAAATAGTCTCTAAGATTCCGGATACTTTGAACAGACTCAAACTCAAGCCTCCACCATTGGCCTAGACGAGCCGCATGATGGACATAATTGTTCGTCACTGTCCTTGTAATCGTGCTTACATGCTGGACAAGTAGATGCTAGGACCATCTTGCCCATCGTCTCAACAGATTCACCTTGCAGAGAAATGTAACCACTGTTGATATTTCCGACTGTGTATCTTCCTGCTCCACCCAGCCTTACCAACAAGTCTGGTGGCAGAGTTACTGTTCCAGTTTCATCAATGATAAGTTCTCTATCCTTGGTCAAATTTTCAACGTCGATTGATTCTCCGTGTTCCGCAACGAATCTTCCGTCTCTTAGTTCTAGAGAGCGGTTTGCAAAAGCAGCTACTTCCTTAGAGTGTGTTACGATTAGGAATGATACTCCATCGTTTTCGTGTAGTTCCTTGAATAATGCAAGAACTTCCCTGCTAGTGACTGGGTCGAGCGCACCTGTAGGTTCGTCAGCAAGGATAAGTCGAGGCTGAGTGATTAGTGCCCTTGCAATTGCCACACGTTGCTGTTCGCCACCGCTAAGCATTGCTGGCAAGGCTCTGTTCCTGTGTCCCATACCCAACTTTTCTAGCATTGCATCTGCATACTTCAATGCCTTTTTCGACGAAACACCCTGATGTCTCAGAGGTTGAGCGACATTATCTCTTGCATTGAGGTCGGGCAGCAAGTTGCCCTCCTGGAAGATGAAAGAAACAGTCTTTTGTCGCAGTTCCACAAGTTCTTGTCCAGTCAGACGTGTCATGTTCTTTCCAGCCAAACTGACCGAGCCAGCGCTAGGTTTCATCAACCCACCGAGACACTTCATCAGAGTAGATTTTCCTGAACCGGAAGGCCCGACGACCGCAATTGCTTCACCTGCTTTCATATCTATGTGGAGTCCACGTAGGGCAACGACGTTACCATCTTCTGCTTTTGACTCGTAGACATGATACAAACCATCAGCATACAAAATTGTCTCACTCATCTTTACTCCCCCTTCAATACACTAGCAAGGTCAGACTTGAGCGCCTTTCGTGTTGTGACCAGTAGGGCCACTACTACTGCGGCAAAAACAGCGAGAGATACCAATATTATCTGCGTCCAAGGGTAAACTAGTGTTCTTTCAATTACCGTACTAGAACCGCCGAATATTTGGAATATGAACCCGAAGATATCGAAGAATCCATTGAATGATAAGGCCAGTGCTACACCTAGTACAACTCCAAGAGCCATTGATACGACAACAATTGACAAAATTTCGAACAGAACAAGTCTGATAATTTGGTTAGGAGATGCTCCTATCGCTTGAAGTACCGCTAACTCCTTTTGTCTTTGATTCAGTACCAATGACAAGAATACGAAACTGGATGCTACTGCAGCCACGCTTGCAACCACGAACTGTAGTGACAAGAGACCCGGAGTTCCGAAGATTAGACCGCCGTTCCTCTCAACTTCCTTGTGCTTAGTCGACCAATCCATGGTTTCAGAAACTCTTGAATCAGCCTCAAGTTGTGATGCAAGTGATTCTAAATCATCTCCTTCAACACCATCTATTCTAACAATCCAAGTTGTTGAAGTGTAGTTGTTTGCTGCATCATTTCCTACGAGAGATCTCCATTTCCCTTCTCCTATGATTAGTGTGGATTCTACAACGGATGAGTCAATTCCAGGGAAGTACTCGTGAACGCCCATGTAATACATTTCAGTACTGTATTTGGTGATTTCCAATGTCACAGATGTATCTGCTAGGAACAGAGGAGCTGCCAGTGGAGGAGGGGTTGGTGATACGCCGTTAACACAAGACGTGTCATCGCTATTTGATCCATCTGGGCAAGTAGTGTTGGACAATATTGCCTTTGACAGGTCAGCCAAACCGAATAATCCGTTCAGGTTAGCATCAGTCAGGTCTACGTTTTCCATGAAAATTCCATCATCATTAAAATCGACAATTATTGTATTCTCGAGGTTAGCCCCAGTCAAATCTGCACCAGATAAATCAGTACCAAACAACAAAGATTCACTTAGATTTACGTTTGTCAAATCAGAACCAGATAGATTTGTCTCAGATAGGTCAACACGACCAAGATTTCTCTCATTCATGTCTTGGTTCTGGATGTTTAACCCAGACCAATCTCCGTCCATCAATCCCGAGTACGCAATGTATAGTGCGAATGGGTCGGGCTGGTCAGTACCACCTGAACTGAAATTGAACTCCAATTTCTCCCAGACCAGTGTCACGTCTCTCGATTTATCATCCGACCTTTCAAGCAACTCATCATCGAGCCGGTTTTCGTCGCCTCCTCTTTCTGATCCGGGTAAGTCTAGTGAATATGCCGCATCGACCCCTGCTGAGAATCCACCACTCTGGTATGCGACTAATGCATCTGAAATATCTTCACCAGGAAGGGCTTGTTTACTCCACCTCAGAACACCATCACTGCTTTCCAGCAGCACATAAGTCTGCAAACTTTCTCCCCCTAGTTCATCGCTCAAAGCGAGTTGAGGAACACTAGTTGCTAGTGGAGTTACGCCTGAATCAGCATATTCTTTGACGATGCTTATAATTTCAGACTCGTTTACGTTTGTCTCCATCTGAATCTGCAAATCCGAACCTACCGTAGCATCCACTGTCTTCTCATCAACTATGGTTCCAGTGTATCCTTGAACTGCGGCAAGGGTAACGATTGAAAGTGTGAGTAGCATAATTACTGCTAATCTGTTTACCGATTCAGCTGAACCAGAACCTTTCAGCCCTCTCTTTACGTCCTTCAAAAGTGGGGTTCTTCCAAATATTAGTTGCATGATTTGGGGTCCCTTTGCTCCAATTCTTCCTAGAAGTAAAGCTCCGCCAATCCAAAGAGCAAATGGTCCAAAGATTCCGATTAATCCTTCGATGAAGAAGTTCGATACAATTCCATCTTCGCTACCATTCATCTCAAGCCATGTGTCGATTACTGCTAGCATTCCAAAGAGGAATGCTGTCCAATGTAACCAGCGTTTTGGTTCTGATTTCTTTGCAGTCTTCTTTACACCTTCCTCAATTTCGAGTTCAATGAAGTCTCTTGCTCTACTGCGGCCAAATAGAACGGCTAGGCCGAGAGTGGTAACTGCTGTGAAAATAGTCGAACCAATTCCAAGTGTGGGATTGACATCGAAATCTCCGGTTCTGAATTCCATGAATCCAACAGCAGAAAGAACGATCGGAACAGCCAGCAGGGCTAGTATGTACCCAATCAGCCAAGCTGCTGAAGCCATGACGAATAACTCGAGTAATACCATTCCCTGAAGCGTCTTTCCATCTGCACCAATTACCCGATGGATACTTACTTCTCTGCGTCTTTGTTCAAGTGATAGCACCAGACCATAAATCAATACTGCAATAGACAAGATTACGATTGGGATCATGATAATGTAATCGAATATTTGGATTAATCCAAGGAAGATATTGAGGAAAGTGATAGTTCCACTCACTATATCAGTGTAGTAAAGATCGATACCTTCTTGAGTGTAATTCTGAGCTTGGACCCTAGTCCCGAGGTCTTCCAACCATTCCTCAGCATCAGCAGTTGAACTGGTTGGAAGTTGACCTCTATCGATAGTAACTCCGAGATACATATGATCGTAAAACATCAAAGTCCCACGCTGTGATTCATCGAGAACCTCCAATGTAGTAAATATCGGATTGAAAGGGAGAGTTGGGTTTCCAAAATCCCAAGGCTCGTAAATTCCCACAACTTTGAGTTCTTCTACCGTCATCCACATCCTACAGTAAATCATCTCGTTATTTTCAGGAGTAATTTCACCATCGCAATTCTCATCTGTAATCGACCCCTCTACAAGAGTGGATTCATCTACAACATATGCAAAGGTTAGACTATCTAATATGTCACCTGGTTTAGCCTGCGCTTGGCTAGCAATTGTTGATGGTAGAATTATGCCTCTATCGCGCGTCATGTTTTCAGGACTTGGCCATTCTCCAAGTCCGGGTATAATGTTCTCGCCCAAACGCTTTGCCAATTCTCCATCAAAGGCGCCATTATCCAAGAAACGTATGGCTCGCATATCAGAAATTGGTGGGCCATTAGCATCTGCCTCTGGATAGGTAAACGTAACATTTGACCAACGTGGATTAGAGGATGCAGATATCTCACGCATCTCAAGTGGTTGTGCGACAACAAATTCTCGATTGAAGAAACCTCCACTATGTATTCCTTGCCGCCCAAGAACGAGTGTACAATCATTAAATTCTGAAAAATCTTCGAGTAACTCATCACATACATCCCTCATGACTGTAGTATTATTTGACCAGCCCGATGCATTCTCAACTGGTGTCCGGCCATACTCAATTTTTGCATCGAAAGGTTCTGACTTCAGAGATTCCTCAAAGAACAACTGAGACAAACCAACCCCGTACGCAAGAACGGTAGTGATTACTAGGGAGGAAAGGAATACACCAGTAATTACTGCTAGACCTCTCTCTTTACCTCTCCAAGCACCTTGTGCTGCAAGTCGTAGTCTGCTTGGCAATTCTATTACTTTGGTTTGAATCTTCGCTAACCTCGAGCGGTTGATGTCAAAATCAGAATCCGCTAAATCGATGTCTATGCCGGTCATTCTTCTTCACCGTCCTCGTCAAGCCCCCATGCAGAACGTATGTCTGATGCTTCGGTTTTTCCATCTTTCAATAGGAGCATTCTATCTGCGTTGGATGCTAGGTCCGGATCGTGAGTAACCATAAGAATTGAAATTGGCTTTTCCTCGTCATGACAAAGCTCCTTGAAGAGGGCGAGTACTTCTTTGCCGCTTGCGATGTCTAAATTCCCAGTTGGCTCATCTGCCAGAAGAATAGGCCGATTACCAGCAATTGCTCGAGCGATTGCAACTCTTTGTTGCTGCCCGCCGGATAGTTGGTCCGGAATGTGATGCATTCTGTCACCGAGTCCGACTCTTTCAAGAGAGTGAATCGCAGCCTTTTCAGCATCACTTGCAGAAATTCCGGATAATTCTAGAGCCATTGCAACATTGTCAACGGCGCTCAGATTATCGAGAAGGTGAAAATCTTGAAAGATCCATCCGACTAATTCTCTTCTAACATCAACTACGCTTGAAGGTCCTTTGAGCCCGTATTTACGTTGGTTGAGAGTGATGCTACCTCCATCTCCGGCTAATAGGCCGCCAATGATATTCAACAGCGTGGACTTTCCGCAGCCTGATGGTCCCATCAATGCGACCATCTCGCCACGTTCAATCTCCATTTCCACTCCTTTCAGGACTTGGAGTTTGCTCGATCCCGAACCAAATGATTTAGTTAGACCGGTTATAGTTAGCATGATACCACTCTACAAAGCAGCATCATTGAGTTATTATATATCAACTAATGTTTGATATGAATCTTTGAGATTTCATCACTTTTTGCCGAAGGTCATTCTTCTTAGCCAGTGAATAACTCCACCGTTAGAGAATATACCGTTTCGGTATTGCTGCTTTTCCATGACATCATCAATCCAGGTTTCGAGTTCGTTGTCCATGTTTCTCCCCTAGTTTACTTTTGGAACCGGCCCTATAATGCGTTTTGGGTGTTATGTTTAAACTAAGTGTTATAAAAAACACTTTGAAAATAGGTATTGAATTAAGCAGATAATTGCTCTATACGCTTACCCATAATTCGCTTCCATAGAGGAGGGAAAATGGCTAACCAAAAGCATACGTAGTAACCACTAGGGAGTTGAGGAGAATCCTCGTAGGCTTGCAAACCCCACATTGGTGTACTTGCTTTCAAGTGGTGCGCTGGGTGAAGTGGAAGTTCTAGTAATGTCCATCTTGACCAAACCCCCCTGTGCTCCCAAGAATGGTATTCTGTATGCCTCTCTCCAACCTCTCTCCTCAATCCATAATGCTGCATATAGTTGACGTACTCGAGAAGTATAATTGCTAAAGCCGCTTGAATCAAAAAGGCGTACAATACCGAAGCGGAAAACAGGAATAGCCCAGCTAAGAACAAAACCTGCAATGTGGTGCTGTGTAATATCGGATTCTTCAGTCCAGTTTTGCCCTTCTTTGAGTGTGTATTCCAGGCTGACTTGTATTGCTTTGGAATCGTCATCACGATTTGGGTCCATAGACCCCTGCCGGCTGGAGATGATGCTGGGTCTAATTCTGTGGCATAATTCCTGTGATGACCGTGGTTGTGTTCTGTAGTGAAATGGGAATATAGTACCATGAACATGTTCAACCTCGCAACTCTCCAAACAAGAGACCCTTTCTTTCTGTGACCCGATTCATGCGCATTGATTATTCCCGAGATTCCGCCTACTATACCAACAGATAGACTTCCAAGAATCACTGGAATCGTGAAACCATCTGAGCTTGCTCTCCACAACAATACTGCGATGCATGCATAGAAGAAAAAGGCATGAGAATACAACAGACCATTCCATGCCCGTGTTGAAACCTCCCCTCGCACCGGCGCTCTTTCAGGAGCAAAATAATCAATGAAAGGGCATATTCCCAGTGCATAAACGAATCCTGAGAAAGCCCAGTAACCACCTTGATATATTCCAGCGATAGTAATTATCGGCAGTATAAACCCTAGCAAATGAGGAACCCATGACTCCTCTGCTTCTCGCATGTAACAACCCAAGTACTCATACATCATAAGCGTGGGTTTGAAATCAATAATACACGTCGGCTTCACGATGGACCCATTGCTCAAGGCCAAGTTGCAAAAGCAACGTTATCACATAGTTGGCGAGCATGGCGGAGTCAAGGTTTGTCACTGGACAAAGGAATCTCTCCTCAGAGATCGCCAGTGCTACAAGGGGCGATTTTACGGCATTGCAAGCCACAATTGCATGCAAATGTCACCCGTAGTTGACCAATGTAATTTGGCATGCTCTTACTGTTGGAGAGAGCCGCACATGGATACCCTTGAGCTATCTGACCAAGATCCACTGGAAATGTTGTATGAATCTGTAAAGGCTCAGAGAAGGTTGATTTCCGGTTTTGGTGGAAATCCCAAGGTGCCTAAAGAGAAATTTTTAGACGCTCAAAATCCGAAGCATGTAGCGATTTCACTGAACGGTGAGCCAACTCTTTACAAGCGACTATCCGAATACATGGAGTTGTGTCACTCACACGGTATGACTACTATGTTGGTTACTAATGGAACTCTACCAAAGGTTATTGAAAAACTAGACACGCTTCCAACGCAATTGTATGTTTCCGTGGATGCCCCTAACAAGGAAATATTCGATGAAATCTGCCGCCCAAAATGGAATTCGGCCGCTTGGAACAAATTTGAGGAAACCATCGATTTACTTCCTAGTTTAGATACTAGAATTGTGTGCAGACATACTCTGATCAAAGGCAGGAACATGAATCCTGAACATATCCCTCAATATGCTGCATTAGACAACAGAGCAGACCCTGATTGGATTGAATGTAAGGGCTATGTGCACGTAGGTAATTCAAGAGAAAATCTCACCGCAGAGAATATGCCATTTCACGATGATATCTTAGAGTTCTCAAATTCATTAGCACCACTGACTGGAAGGAAGTTGTTAGATGACTCGCCTCCAAGCAGAGTTGCTTTGGTTGGAAAAGAAATTACCCCTATCCCTATACCAGAAGCAACCATGAAGTTCCCCGATGACCTGGGAATTGCGGAGTCAATAAAGCATCTTAAGATCGTACAGTGAGGGTTCATTTTGCGAAAAGTACTGCTAGCCAGAGGAGGTGCAATGTCACCGTTTTCAGGTTTGGGTAGTACACATATCGCGCTGGTAAATCGACTTCAATCTGGACTAATCGAGGATTACGAGTTAAGTAAAGTTCACGAGTATGAAATCTCAAAGAATCCGTTCACTAGATTGTGGAGGAGATGGTTCAGTGGGCCGAAGTCTGTCAGTAGAATGGCCTCAAGTTCAGATGTCGTGCATGTTACTGACCAAGAACAAGCGGGCCTAATTCCAAAAACTGGAAACACAGTAGTCACTATCCATGACCTGTTCCATCTATTTCCTTCAGTGAGAAATGATGTTCAGATCGGTGATGCTAAAATTTCTGCAATAAGGAAGAAAGATTTGGCTAAGATTCGAGAGGGGATTTCAAGAGCTAAACTTTTGATTTGCGTATCTAAAGACACACAACAAGAATGTGAAATGAGATTTCCTGGAGTTGAGACAGTTTGGATTCCTCACGCAATCGACACTGAATCATATTCAGTTGAAACCGAAAAACCCGAATGGTTCAACGATGGTGTAAATTTACTCATAATCGGTAGCGAAGAATCAAGGAAGCGTGTCGATTTCGCGGTTAAGGTCTGTTCAAAATTGGATGTAACCTTGCACAAAATTGGAGCCGAGTCTTCACCTCAATCCAAACAAAAGTTATGTGCATTAGCAAAAAATTTGGGCTGTAATCTAAACTGGGTAGGCAGCTTAGATGCAAGTGAGATGATTGCTGCCCTTCAGCACGCTGATGCGTTATTATTCCCCTCTGTCGCAGAAGGATTTGGATTGCCACCACTTGAGGCATATGCAGCAGGTACTGTAGCATTAGTTGCAGACGCACCTGCGCACAATGAAATTCCACTTGCTCACCACATTCTCCCGGTGGACGATATCGATGCTTGGAGAAACGCTATTTCTGAACTAAAAGATGAAGCATCAACTGTCAGAAAAAGGGCTGCGGATTTTTCAATTGAACGGTGGGCTGAAAGGCACAAATCTGCTTATGACTCATTATTTTGACTTGAAGCCCCCTACCGTTTTATTCATGGAGGGGTTTGATTTCGGGGTAAATATGCAACCTGTTCAGAGTGTGGCAATCATAGGTGCCGGAAACATGGGTTCCGGTATTGCTCAAAAGACTGCTCAAGAAGAATTCGACGTCCAAATGGTAGACAGAGAAGCACAATGGGTCGAACGAGGCCAGACTATTATCTCTGACTTTTTGTCCGAAGCAGTGGAAAGGAGAATTTTCTCTACGGACCAAGTCGATCAGATCAAGGGACGTATCACAGGCGTCATCGGTACAGAAAACACCGCATCTGATACAGATTTAGTAATCGAAGCAGTGTTCGAGGATTTCGATATCAAGAGTGAAGTATTCAACACACTGAACAAGGTGTGTGGTGATAAGACAATCCTTGCCTCAAACACTTCTTCTCTTTCAGTTAATGAGTTAGCTCTTGCATCCGGTAGACCCGACAGATTTGTTGGACTGCATTTCTTCTATCATCCTGCAAAAAATAGGCTCGTAGAGGTAATTCCTGGAGAAGATTCCTCTGAAGACACCATTGCAAGAACCGTACAGTATTGTAGAGGACTTGGTAAAGTTGTCATTCTGTGCAAGGATAGACCCGGATTCGTTGTCAACCGTTTCTTCGTTCCATGGCTGAATGAGGCTTGCTTGTTGTTGCAAGAAGGCGTGGCTAGCGCTGCTGCAATCGACGCTGTAGCAATGAAAGCATTCAGAATAGGGCTGGGTCCGTTTGCATTGATGAACTTGACAGGTCCACCAATTGCTTTGCATTCTACGGATTACCTCGCTGAACAACTTGAAACACCCCGTTACGTAGGTGCTGAAAACCTACGTGAGATGGTTGAGGCTGGAAACCAATGGGAAATTGGAGACGATACAGAATGCAGTGAAGATGCTGCCAAAAAAATCAGAACAAGATTACTAGGTCAGGTTTTCGCGGTCGCAGGACAAATTGTAGATGAAGAAATCTGCTCCCTAGAAGACGTAGACAGAGGTGCTAAGGTTGGTTTGAGATGGGCAAGAGGTCCTTTCGAATTAGCAAACCGTTTGGGTATTGATGATGCCAAGGCAATGGCAGAAGATTACTGCGAACTTGCGAACTTCCCTGTACCGCAAGTTTGGAATAGAGATGAAGCATTCTCCTTCAGTTACGTAGACTTGGCAGTAAACAACGGAATTGCTACAATTACAATCAATAGACCTGAAGCAATGAATGCTCTAAATGAAACAGTAGTAGGACAGTTAGGTACAGCCATAGATAAAGCAAACGCAAATGATTCAGTTAATACAATCGTGCTTGATGGAGCAGGAAAGGCGTTTGTCGCAGGTGCTGATGTCAAGTTCTTCGTTGACAAAATCAGAGCAGATTCATTCCCAGACATCTACGATTTCACTGCTGATGGACACAAAGTCTTGAACAAACTAGAGTCCTCTAGCAAAACTACAATC
>MDTG01282118.1_pt1 | contig 12771 bp, 11 predicted proteins | sample 811421 | NCBI WGS metagenome assembly MDTG01 (sample SAMN05326645, study PRJNA326480) | marine metagenome | isolation source: seawater | place: Pacific Ocean: South East | collected 2011 | reverse complement strand
TGGTTTTATTATTGTAGAAGATAATGATACATTACTCATTTGTAAAAAAGAAGATGAACAAGAAGTATATATGATTATACTTTTGATTGATGAAAGACCTAGAATAACTCTACATCTTGATGAAATAAAAAATATTTTGATATTTTCATTTACACCCAAATCTACTAATATACAAGCAGAAGTATTACTAAAAACAGATAGTGTGTTTGCAAGTTTTCTTTCAGGAAAAAGAGAAGGAAGCTATGTGTGTATTGAGCCGCTATATCCACCTTATTATTTTAATAATATATACAGAGGGTTGTGGAAAATGAAAAATGGATTTATGGGTGGGCCTTTTTTAATCAAGACTTATTTTCTTAAAAAACAAATAGTAGTTGCTGTGGGAATTGTGTTTGATCCAAAAAGTACAAAAAGAAAATATATAAAGGAGTTTGAAGCTATTTTATAATTAGCTTTTTTCTTTTAATATTGTTGTTATTATTTAATTCAACAATATAGCAACCTTTAGATAAGCCAGAAACATTAACATTTTTTGATTTTGAAGAAATTATTTTTTTACCTGTCACGCTAAAAATTGAAAGTTTAAAATTATTACTATCTATATTTATTGAAATTTTATCTTTTGCTGGATTGGGATAAATATTAAATTTAGGATTTTCTATGTTTGTTTTGATACTGCTAGATAAATTATTTAAAGGGCTTTCCCAAACTCCCCTACCATATGTTGCAGCGCTAATTGTTCCATTATCATAATGAATTTCTAAATCAGTTACTATAACATTTGGCAAACCTTCATTAAACGGAAACCAATCTGACATATTTTTATCTTTATGATATACTCCAACATCTGTACCAATATATAAATCATCATTAGCACCACCTTGATAAACAATACAGTTTACCGGTAAAGAAGGTAGATTGTTTCCAGAGATATTAACCCAACTATTTCCAGCATCTATTGTTTCGTAAACTTTATGTGTATTATTATAGTCAGAAAAAGTTACCCAGGCTCTATCTGGGTTATTGTTAGCAACTGTAATATCAGTAATATTATAATTAGCAAGGCCTGGTTTTATATATGTCCAACTTTGCCCAGCATCCTTAGTTACTTTTATTTTACTGTAGGATGCAGCATAAATATAATTTTCATTAGACGGAGCTAACGCTATACTTTGAAGCGCTTGACCATTACTAACATTATATGAAATAGAGTCCCATGCACTGCCACCAGTAACGGAACGATAAACCTCATCATATCCTATTACGATCAAGTTACTGTTAGTAGGATGCATATCATAAGGAGTTACCCAAGCACCTTCATATTCAACAGGCTTTATGTTCTCCCAATTATTACCCCCGTCATAGGATTTTCTTATACCACCATACTGGTATTCGGCATAAATTATGTTCTCATCATAGTGATCAATAGCACACTCCATACCATCACCACCCATAATAGCGTCCCAAATTGTTCCGCTTAACATTTCGGTACCATTATCTTGTGCTCCAGCTACAAGTCGGTCAGCATTTGATTTTGAGAGGCCTAATTTATAAAATTGGGAGATTTCCAATCCATCAGAAATATCTACCCATTTATTAAGGTTATCCATATATTTATAAAAACCACCGTCGTTTCCTGCATATGCAACATTAGTATGTGGATTAAATTCCAGTGCATGTTGATCTACGTGCATATAAGAATAATTAGGGTTATTTCCACTAGATGCGTCAATATTCCAATTGACACCACCATCATCAGAACGCCAAAGATTTATTCCTCCTATATAAACAAGTTCTTCATTATTAGGAGAAACACCTAAACTTAAATCGTACCATGATTGCCCTCCAGATCCTGACCCATCAGTCTCCCGACCTAAAATATTTGGCGAGTCTGATTGCATTTCCCATGTATCACCAGAATCAGAGGATTTATATAGACCATGAAAACCATAATCAGAATCAGAATAAACTGCATATACCACTTCAGGATTATCTGGAGTTACAGCAATTAAAGGCCGGTATCTATTGCCAGAAATTCCATTATTTATTAGAGACCAGTTTGCGCCACCATCAGTTGAACGATAAACATTACTACTGCCACTAGATTGTTTAGCAGCATAAATAACATTTCTATTATCAGGTTTAAATTCAATATCTCTCCATCTCCCAATAGGGGCTACTGTTTGCCAAGAATCACCTGCATCAGCAGAAATCATAATGTTTGAATTAGTAGCAGCAATTAAGCTGTCTGTGAACATGGGGTTAATTATTACTTTATTTACTGTCTTTTCCTCATCTACTGTATAACTTAAACCTGTAGTATTCCAGTTTTGGCCGCCATCTATAGATTTCAAAATACCAATCGAATAGGTGTCAGTTGCGTTGGCATCACCAGTTACAATATACATAATTTGGCTGTTGTTAGGGTTAATAGCGATATGAGATATGCCCATTACAGGTAAATCATCAGTGTTTGTTGACCAGTTATTCCCACCGTCATTAGATTTCCAAAGACCGCCAGCAGGTGAACCAACCCATATTATTTCAGGGTCATTAGGATCAAATGCAATACAGTTTACCCTTCCATTTCCTCTTTTTTTACCATTAGATATAATAATTGGTGTGTTGATAGGACCTTTAGCTTGCCAGTTAGAATTAGTATTGCTAACAATATTTGAAAACTTTTTTTGTTGATTTTCCCATTCAAGATAAAGGGAATTAGGTTTAAATTTACTGTTACTAGTTACTCTTTTTTGGACAAAATCCAATTGTCGAGCATAAGGCTTGTAACCATTTCCTTTAGTATAAGGATGTATTGATCGGTATTTTTCAAATGCATAAAATTTATCTAGAGTAGTTGCTTCTTTGTTTGTTTCTAAAAGTTTTTCATGCCAGATTTGTGCTAAGGTTGATAATGAAATGCACGTTGTTGCTATTATCAGTGTTAAATTTTTCATACTGCAAAGATAACAATAGTTATAAGATGTTTATTATTATTTTTATCTTATGATCTTATATTAAAATTTACTTTTTAGACTAATAATAAAATTTCTTCCGCTTGCGCTAATTCCAGAACCAAATGTTTTATAATGATTATCGGAAATATTTTTTATAGAAAAACTATAAGTTAATTCACTGTCAGTATGTTTCAAATATGTAAAATTTATAGTCCACCAACTTGGATTACCATCAATAGTTGCTTCCTCCAGATTATCTATTCCTTCTAAATCATATTCTTCATCTTTTTTCCATGCGTTATAATTTGCATAAAATTCAAATAGATGTTTTTTAACATAATAGTTCACCTTAATTTTAGTGTTTAATGGAGGAATATGCGATAGGTTTTTTTTTTGATCAGTTACTCCTTTGAGGTAATTTCCATTTCCATAAATTGAAAGATTTTTATTAAAATAATAATTAGCTGTTAAGCTTATACCATTTATCGTAGCACGTTCAATATTTTTATTCATTTGTATTCTCATAATTTCACCATCATACAACATACTATCAACGCCATTAATAGTTGCGTATTCTCGATTAATTGCATTAGTTATTTGGTTTTTAAAAAATTGCAGGTTAATTTTAAATTTCTTTTTAAAGAAGTGAAGTGATAACTCATAGTTATTTGCATATTCTGGTTCTAGACTTTCATTAGGAATAATTACATTTATATCATCTTTAGAAAAAACTTTTCCAACATCATCAATATTTGGGTTACGAAATCCACCATAATATGACGTGTTTATATTAGTACTTTTAGTTGGTTTTATAGAAAATAAAGCAGATGTTATAAAAGAACTATTATTGTTTTTTATTGTATTGAAATTAGAATAATTTTCATTAAAATCAGCAAGTAAATACCTATTATTCCATCTTAAACCTAACATTAAATCTACTTTCTTATTTATGTAAATGTTAGATTGCATATAAGTAAAGTAGTCATTAACTATGCTACCCCCACTAGGGTATCTAGTTGTATTATAGCTTGTGATGTTATTATAGCTAAAGTTAGCTTTTGAGTAAATATTTTGCTTTCTTATACCTCCACCATATAGGATAGCTACATTGTTTAATAATTTGTTTAAATCTATCATTAGGTCATATATTTTTACATTTTCATGTCTGTTACTTAAAATAATCTCACCTAATTTTTGCTTGTGTCTCGATTCTTTAGCATCTTGATATGCTAATGTTGTTGTAATTTTATCAAAAGCAAATTTCTCCGACATATTTTTAAATTTCACACTTTTAAAAAATCTTATTTGTGGACCATAATACCATTTTTCGTACTTTGGTCTTCCATTTTTTATATCATTCATTTTATCAAATCTATAAATATCAGAACAAGTCGAATATTGAGTATTAAATATAATGCTATTTTTTAAGTTTATTTGATAAGAAGTTTTATGCATAAAATCTGCTTTTTTATAAGCTGTTAATAGTTGCTCATTATCTTTTGTTCCTTCTACGCCCCAGATTTTATATCCATGCAATCTATTTTTTCCCATTTTTAAATTTTCTGTAGATTGTAGAGAGAAAGCCGTTGTGTTTGTTTGATTTTTTGTAAAATAGTTAGCGATAAAATTGAGTATAACAGCATTATTACTGCTTTCAAATTGCTGATGAATTAATATACTGTTTTCTTTTTTATTTTTTGTATTGAATATTAATGCCCCTCCCATAGCCCCGTTTCCATATGCAACTGATGCAGGACCAGAAATCAAATTAATGGTAGAGATAAAAAAAGGATTGATAGTTGCAGAACTTTGTAAGTGACCACTTCTGTAAATAGCGTTGTTTAGAGGAATTCCATCTAACACAAGAAGTAAACGATTAGCCTCCATACCCCTGTAATTAGGACTCCCTCCCCCAGATTGACTTTCTTGAACAACTATAGAGGATGTATTTGAGAGTAAGTTTGCTATTGAGTTGTGAGTTAAATATGAATCCTTTGTTTTAATACTGAAGACAGGGTATTTTTTTGAGATAGGAATTTTAATTTCTTCTACAAAATTTACACTAGGCAATATTTTCATTTTTGTTTTTAACTTAATTTTTAGCTTAATATCTTTTTTTAAAATTCGTAAAATTTGGTAAGAAATATGTGATATTGTAATGCTGTCTGAGTCATTAAAAATACTTACATCTACAATTCCATTTTTATTTGTGGATTGACCTTTTTCATTTTGTGTAAAATTGACATTCTCTATAGGTGTTTTGAAATCTTTATCTATCAATTGCACTTTCTGAGCTACTGAATTGAGACAAAAAACAAAAATAAACAACACAAAATTTATTTTTTTCATACTCTTAAGGATTCAATAATTAAATGTGATTTAATATTACTTAAATTATAATGATGTAGGGTAAAATACCCTATTAAGTCTTTTAAAAGTTCTGATTTTATTTTTTGAGGAATCAAGATTTTTTTATTTAACAATAAGTATTTCAAATATTTAGATTTTTCTAGATTGAGGCATATTTTTAAATTTGTTCTATTTAATGTAAACACTCCAGTTTCTAAATTAAAAAATGGGTGATTAATATTTTCAGTAGATGGGTAAAAACCAAGATATTTACTTAAATTTAGTAGAAATTTTAATGCAAAATTATCATCTACATTATTTATTTCTTCTAGTCTTAAAGTTATATTCCAAATGAAGGAAAATAAATCATAATTAGTTTCATTTTGTTGTAAAACTGAAGCGCAGATCTCTGCAATAAAAATTTCTAAGAATTTTTTTTTAAAAATAAAAGATTTATTGTTTGATTTTTTTACAATAGAGATGTCTGTTAAGTAATTTAAACCAATTTTTTGTTTTAAACTTGCATTAATGTTTAATTTCTGTAGTGGTTGAAAAAACACAAGTTTGTTTTTTGATTTTTTTGACCTTATTCCCTTAACAATAAAAACTTGTAAACCCTTTTCTTCCGTAAATATTTTACTGATTATTGAACTTTCTCTATGCTTATTATAGGTTAGCGCAATAGCTCTGCTTTTATATTTCATTTAGTGAATAAAAAGAATTTTACTTACCATCTTCTCTTTTCCATGTATATCTGTACTGAAGACTAAATATATACCAGTTGATACTCTTTCTTCATTTATGTTTTTCCCGTTCCAAATAGCTTGACCTCCATATGATGTGCTTTCAAATACAATATTTCCAGCAATGTCGCTTATTTTTATATTTGCATCTCTTACTAGCCCACTAATAGCTATTGGTCCATAATAATCCTCTCTTACCGGGTTAGGGAATACTTTTGTTGGTCCTTGTGTTAATGTTCCTTTTATTGCATTATATCTATACGAAATCATTCCTTTTTCAGTACCTATATAAATTTCTCCGCTTGTATGATTTATAGCAATATCTATAATACTATTTGAGAAGAGAGGACTGTTTTCTTTAGTGAAATGTAGAATTTCTTCAGTCCCATCATGTGACAATAGAAATAACCCAGATTTTTCTGTACCAATCCATTTTCTATTAGCACCATCTACAGAAATACACTTTACTTTTTCTTCACTTAATAGATATTGCCCGTATTCTCCCTCCGAGATAAGAATTTGTTGAGCATCAAAATTATATCCTGAAAACACAGTACTTGGATCATAAAACACGGCGATTCCTTCATCTGTGCCCACCCATATTTGTCCATCTAAATCATTAGCAAAGCAGTATACTGTATTAGATGGAAGGTTTCCGTTTCCAATTTTTGTGCTAAGATGAATATATTGATCGTCATTTGGATTCTCTATAGTATTGTTGTCGTTATAAACAAAGATACCATTACCCCTTTCTTTTATACCCCATTTTTGATTGTAGTCATCTATGATTAATTCATCAAATAAAAACTTTTGAGTTGGAGATATAGAAAATTTATACCAATCATTATTTTTTGTTTTTACAAACAAAGGGTTGTCTACACTTGATAATAACCCCCACATATTCCCATTTTTATCAATTTTTAAATCTGAAATAGCCATCCTGTTATCATTTTGCCAGTATGAGATTGTGTCTAAACCATTATTAGTATTATACCAAGAGTATCTTTCAACAAATTCATTATTATCAAGTTCAACAATACCATTATAATATGATGCTAAATAAATTTTATCACCTATTGCCACTCCTTCGACTATATCTCTAGCATTTTTTAATTCATAATAATTATAATTTCTCCAATTATTGTTCTTAAAAAGTATTGATGCGCCATTCTTATTACCAGGAGCAGTTTCAAAATTTTTCCCTCCATGGCTGACAATTAATACATCATTTGTATACTCTATACTATGTATTTGGTTTTCAATTATTGATTCAGGAATATAGCGATCTTCATATTCATAATTTATAAATTTCAGCAGACCATGTGTAGAGTCTGCAACCCATATGCTTTCTTGATTGTCAACTATAGCATATTTAATTTTTTCAAATTTATAATGAGATAGTTTTTTGTAGAAGCCATTATCATTATTGATGAAAACAGTATCAGTTTTTGTTGTTATCAATCTATTATTATTATATGAAGCACTTATTATTTCAGAAAAGTTATCACTGTATATTTTCCCATTATATGTAATTATATTGTCATAGTTTCCCTGAGTATTTTCATAAATCTCCCAAGAACTATAATCATTTAGGTTTGGATAGTTTATATTGGAAATATAAATCCCATTTGTTGTTGCAACAAAAATAGAATCTCCTAAAAATGCACACCCGTTAATTATTAGTTCATCTGCAACTCCAACACTATAAGTGTCGTCAATTTCATTGGCGCTTAAATTGATTAGAACCAAACCAAATGAAGTTGAAAGATAAGCAGTTTCCTCTTTTATTGTTATATTGTTAATTTTTTTTATACCAATAATTTCCTTTCGTTTAATATCAGAAATATTGAAAATTTGATTATTTTTTATTATATCAATATTACAATTTTCATATACAATTATTGTTATGTTTAATTCATTTGAATGTGCTATTTGTTTGATACTAACGTCAGAAAGACCTTGTACTTTTGACATTCTATTGATAGTATTATCTTCTTTATTTACAAAGAATAGACCACCACTTGCCACACAATACACTTTCTCATTCGCTTCACAAATAAAAGATGCTGAATTGTAAGACAAATAGTTTTTCCATCCCCCAATTACAACATCTTGAGCGTTAATAAATAACGGAAATAATAATAAAAAAAGTTTTTTCATAAATTATTAGCTAACATAATATATTAATTTTGATAAATTATTAATCTGTAAAAAATTGTAATAGTTTATATATTATTTTTGCAGTTATGGCCCAGTAGTTCAAATGGATAGAATATCAGATTTCGGCTCTGAGGGTTGGGGGTTCGAGTCCTCCCTGGGCCACCAAAGCGTAATCCATCTCATTTTCAGTTACGATTCCGCTTTTTTTATTCTCACAAAGCACTATTTTTTTAGTTAGATCAAATAATAAAATATGTTTTAGGAGTTCGAAAACACTAGTTTCTAACTAGATTTAAGCATTAATCTCCAAAAATGCAATATAGAAAATAACAGAATTTACTAAAGCATAAATTATCGCAGGCAGTGTCATTAAAAACGAATCTTTTATTCTAATTCTTATAATAACTGCAGAGATCATCATTAATGTTAGCAGAAAAGAAAATAAACATAATAACCAAATATTATTATACATACCAAGTAATAATCCAATTCCCCCAAGCATCTGAAAAGAAGCTACTAAAATCCTTAAATCCCCAAATCCCCATCTAGAATATTCCATAATCATTCTTTGAGAAAAAATTGAATGAAGAGAATATATTATAAAAGAAATTGAAGAAAACAATATGAGTACATCTTTAATCATGTTAATTATTTTTCATTCTATTTTATTGAAAGTATCAAGAATATCATTTGCTTCTTTTTCATCTATCAACTTCTTCTTTTCCGTTTTTCTGTTAAATACTACAAACATATTTTATATTATTTATTATTTTTGCGGCATGACAACACTTACAATTACACTTAATTTAGTTATAGCTATTACATTATTAAATGTTTGGCTAATAAGGTACAACAAACAAACAATGTATCGTGGAGGAGATGCTAATTCATTAGCAGAAGAATTCTCGATGTACGGACTTCCTAAATGGTTGATGTATATTGTAGGATCTATGAAAATCATTATTGCAATTTTATTAATTGTTGGAGTTTGGTTAACCTCAATAAATATTTACTGTTATATTGCATTAGTAATATTAATGTTAGGAGCTATAATAATGCATTTAAAGGTTAAAGACAAAATTATTAAATCAGTTCCTGCTCTTTCTATATTAACACTGCTATTAATACTTTTAGGAAAAGATTTATAGTCCACCATTTTTATTTAAAAAAGGCATAATTGCTAACTCTTTTGCCTTTGCCTCAATCATTACATCTAAATCGTGCGCATAAGTTTTAGGGATTTTAGTAATATAATCAGAATGAGCTTGAGGTTTTATTAAAGTATCTCTCTCGTGCTCTGATTTAGACTCTGAATAATGAACAACTGGCCTTACAGATTTTGGCCATGTTGATACTGCAAGACCTAAAGCATCTTTCTCAGAAAGACCTCCATCGCAAAATTTATGATGATGAAAATCGAATACGATAGGAATTCCTATCTTTTCATATATATACATTAGATCTTTAACAGAGTACATTGATATCTTGTCATCGTTTTCAACAGTTAATCTTGTTTTGACAGATTTAGGTAATGCCTCAAAATTTAAACAAAACCTATCCATAGCGGATTTTTTATCTCCATAAACACCATTGCAATGTATATTTATTTTATTAAATGTAGAAAAACTTAAATCAAGTAAGTCACACATTTGTGCATGATATTTTAAATCTTTTATTGTATTACTTACTACAGATCTTTTTGGCGAAGTCAAAACATTGTAAGGGCCAGGGTGAAAAGTTAACCTCAATTTATTTTTCTTAGCATATTTTCCAGCATTAAATAAGATGCTTTTTATTTCATCATATTGTGGCAATGAATTTAAATCATAATGAGATGCCCATGGAAAAATATCTGAAGATACTCGAAAGAAAGCAATATCATTCTTCACATTCCATTCTAAAATAGTTTGCAAATCCTTGACATTTAAAAGTGCAAGACTTCCAGCATAATCCAAACCTTTTTCTAAAAAAGTTTTCTTAATCATACCACGGTTTGTAGTAATTTTATTCTTTTGATTACTCAAGGTCATATTAATACAGGCGTATCCTAAATTCATAACTCAGTATTTGTATTTAAAATAATAACATACAATATGAACATTAATTAGTTAATGAATCTTTAACTTTTTTAGGAATCTCTGGATCATTAAGGAAATCTTGCTTCTGTTCATTATGACCTTGGTTAATTACGTAAAAAAGACCTACAATATATAAAATAAATATAATCGTACCCACGACAAACATTGTTACATTCATCACTTAATATTTATTTATCATCTTAATTACTATAAAGAATCCTAAAATTGAAGGCACCCAAATACCAACAAAAATACCCTCCAATTTATTCCCAAGAAACCAAAGAGATACAGAGTAAAGAAAGGATACAAAGGCTAGAACTATGGGGTAATATCGACCCCAGAAATTCATTATTTTTTTCATAATTAAATTTTTTACAAAAATAATAAAAAAATATATTTTGCATAGCTTTTTATAGAAATAATTATACGGAATATATTTTATTTATTATTTTTGCACAATCAAAAAAATATTAGAACAAAATAAATAAAAATAATTTAATAGATAATGTTTGGAATATTCAGAAAAAAAACAAAGATTGAAAAACTTAATTTAAAATATAATTCAGTGATGAATCAGGCTTACAACCTCTCTAAAATAAATAGAAAAAAAAGTGATGAGAAGTATTTTCAAGCTGATGAAATATTAAAAGAAATTGAAATGTTAAAAAAAGAAAAAAATGAAAGAACAGATTAGTATTAAGTTTTTGATGGTTACAGTACGGCATTTAGACAATGGATAGCAACACATTCTCATTGTCAATATATTCATGGGTATGCATTGAAATTTAAAGTTTGGTTTAAGGGAGAACTAGATGAAAAAAATTGGGTATGTGATTTTGGATGTTTCAAAAGAAATGGAATTAAGGAAAAATTAGCAAATCAATTTGATCATACAACAGTAGTTGCAGCTGACGATCCTAAAATGAAAATATATGAAGAAATGGCAAAATCAGGTTTAATTCAACTAAAAGTAATGAAATACGTAGGCTGTGAAAGATTTGCAGAATGGGTATATAATCTTATTAATGATAAAGTGCAAAAGGAAACAGATGGAAGAGTTAGTGTTTTAAAGGTTGAAGCATTTGAGGGAGGAACAAATAATTCAGCAATATATAAACCTCAAAAAAAATAAGGAGATAAATATGAATGACAAAAAATATGAATGGATTGGAGATGCCGAATCTACTATAGAAGCTCCTTCAAATGACTACTCTGAAAGGTATCATGAACCAAACAGAGATTATGATGCTGGTTACAATCCAAGTAAAGATGATATAAAAACATTTCCAGATTTACAGAATGGACCTTCATCTTTAATTCAAGGATCTGCTGTTGAGATACAACAAGTAGGAATACACAATTTTAGATTACCATTAAAGTATAGAACAAGAGATGGGGAACCTGTAGAATTAGAAACAAGAGTGACTGGAACAGTATCTTTAGAAGCTCATAAGAAGGGAATCAATATGTCTCGTATTATGAGATCGTTTTATGAGTTCAAAGACGATAATTTTAGTATAGATAAATTACCAGAAATATTAACTTCATACCAAAATAAGTTAAAAAGCTTTGATTCTAAAATTGCACTAAAATTTTCATATCCTATTATTAAAAAATCACTCAGATCAGATAACGAAGGATATCAATATTATAACGTTACTCTTGAAGGCGATCTAAATAAACGACGTGATTTGAAAAAATTTATGCATTTTGATTTTGTTTATTCTTCAGCTTGTCCTTGTTCTTATGAACTAGCAGAATTTGCTAGAAAGTATAGAAATAAAGCAACTGTATCTCACTCTCAACGTTCAGTAGCAAGAATATCAATTGAATTTGATAAAATGATTTGGATAGAAGAAATACAGGAAATGTGCGTCAGAGCACTTAATACAGAAACTCAAGTTGTAGTAAAAAGAGAAGATGAAATGGCTTTTGCAGAATTGAATGGTTCACATCTTAAATTTGTTGAAGATGCAGCTAGATTACTATATGAGCAGTTACATTCAGATCAAAGAATTAAAGATTTTAGAGTTATATGTTCACATCAAGAATCACTTCATTCACACGATGCTGTATCAGTGATATTGGCTCCAGAAAGTAAATTCTGCGGTGATGTATCACACCAAATGTGGTCAAGCTTAATACACACATCATAAAAAAAAATGGCAGGCTATTAGTATACAGAAATTTTATATTTTTTTATGCTTTGATGACGAAGTGGCAAATGTATTACGTCTATTTCTTCAAACAAAATTATGAAATAATTTTCTAAAAAAGTTCGAAATAAGGACCGAGGGGCCCACTTTAAAAAACCTCACTAATTGTGAGGTTTTTTTATTTTTGTAAAAATTAAAAAATCATATGAAAGAAAATAATGACAACCCATTAGGACTAGAAAAAAAACTTTATACCACTGAAGAATTTGGTGCTACATTGAGAAATAAATTTGGAGCAGATAATTATATTTCTAATATTATGTTAGCA
>MDTG01061235.1_pt1 | contig 12771 bp, 6 predicted proteins | sample 811421 | NCBI WGS metagenome assembly MDTG01 (sample SAMN05326645, study PRJNA326480) | marine metagenome | isolation source: seawater | place: Pacific Ocean: South East | collected 2011 | reverse complement strand
TTTGATTTTCTTTGCTCATATGTCGCGTCACTCGCCAAAGTCTTTGTATGACTGGATGGTCGGCGTCGTATCCTCCCATATAACAAGACGAACGCGCAAGATCATCCACATCTACACCACCACCGGAGCCGGATATTAACAACCCCAACTCCGCGGGCGTAAAGAGTTTCAGCGTCGATGGACGTACCATGGCTCGAAAGCCATCAACGAAGGCTGCAGATTGGACACGAATCTGACCATCGAGTAAATACGTCGCCATCGCGTGTAAATACGACGGATAATTTCTCTTGTTCACGCGAATATTCGAGCCATTCGGAACCAAATCGACATATCTTGGACTGTCTGGATTCGTATTTGAGCGATCAAGCGCGACAAAGTACAACTCTAAATCATCAAAGTCGCCCTCGCTGAATCCTTTGAGCATGATGAGATTTTTGTAGACTTCTGGGTCAAACGTGGTTAAATCAGAAAGCTCAGGAGGTTTACCTCGTAACTTGGAAAGAAAGAAGCCCGCTAGAGGCGCATCTAAAAGAATACCTTCCCCGCACGCCTTACCAAGAATGACACCTAAATAAAAATAGGAGTAAACGAGCCACTTTTCTCTGTCGCTCTCTTCGTTGCTATCGTGCATAACCATCACATCGTTGTCACTGTCTTCTGAGAACCGCTTTTCCAACGTATTCGCGTACCTTGGGTTTGGAAAGAGCGTCCTATCTGGCGTTTCAGAAAACAAAAAGTTCCCTTCTTTTGGATCGAACGCCTCTTCCACCGTTGCACTCAAGAAATCTTTAAACAAACCACCACCATCGACGCCCGCCTCCTCTGCACCGTGTTCGTTGATAAACTTCACTCGAACATTTCCTCGCAAAGCCTCCACGCATTTCCGCATAGTGACGAAAGGACTAGAAGAGGATTGGTCTAACAAGAGTTGTTTGAATCCTTGTCGCAACACCTTCCCTCTTTCGACGGTGATATGCACCTTATTATGTTGCACTCCATCGATGAACCAAGATGCTTCTGAATTTGCGGCGCTCATTCCCATTTCCTGCCTGCGAAATTTCTCAGTCGCAGTGCCAAACGCGCGGACTCTGACTTCAAATGGTGCCAAACACGAACATTTACTTAAAACGTTCGAAGCTCTCGATTTGCGCCCGCCTTCGCCAAATTCGCGAAGGAAGGAATCCACAGCCGGCGTTAAAAAACCAGAATCCATGCCGCCACACAGTTCGACGGCATAAAACAGCTCCGGAGGTGCGAATTGGCGCCGACCATTGCGATCGAATAAGTTTTGTAAAACAGACGCGGTAGCTTCGATTTGGGAATCTTCCGTTCGTACTGCTCGATTGCTGCTGTTGTTATTCAAACTCCCTCCGTTGGTGAATGGATTTTCCCATAATTGGAACCACAAAGTGTTCTTGGCGATTTCGACCAAAAACTTCGACTCGTCAATCGTGAGCGGTTTCCCAATGACGTAAAACTCTTCGTCATCAGCAGTTTGAGCGTACACGGCGTAAATTTCTGAAAAGGCACCCAACTGTTGTCTCCATGTCGGATCGCGAATCGTATCTTTCGGATTTTTTGCGTATTGCAAAGACACGCTGCGCCAAAGGTTCCGCATGACATCTGCGCATTGAAACGCGAACGTGGCGAGAAAGTACACGCGGTCTTTTCCTCGAAGGACACCTGAAATTCCAAGGATATATTTTGCAATTTTTGCGGTATTATTTTCACCATTATCTCCTTTCGCGTTTTCTTCTTTATTTACGTTGACGGCACACGCACTCGCGAGCTGCGAAGAAAGTATCGATGAAGGCGGATTCCAAAGCGACGCGAGCTGTCGCTTCAATAAAGGCGGTACTTTAACCGCGTCGAATGTACCTCTCTTTACTGTTGATGCTTTCGTGCGAACTGGTTTCTCGTTGAAATCCTCGTCGTCGCTATCGAATAACATGCTCTTTCCCCTGTCGTTTCTCGAAAAGCTCGATGAATAGTGATTTACGTCTTCGTCTGGCAACGCGGACAGTGGCAACGCGTCAACTAACATCCCGCACGTGTTCGCAAACAAAAGTGCATTTTCAATTTCACCACCATTCTGTGTGTCCTCGTCGTCTCTGCATCCGACACCAAATTCTGGCGTACGCGACCATTCACACACATTACCTAACATCCACGCAGTTCGCGAATATCCTTCCTCTCCATCTTGCGCTCCTACAAAAATGCTACTTGTTGTAGAGAGCGCTCGAAGAAAAAGCGTTGCAGTTGGTGCGAAGAACTTCGCGTCAATAGCAGAGAGAAATGGTAACGGCGAATCCTCCGACTTGTACTGGTTGAGTAATTTTTGAAAGACTAAAGGGCAAGTGAAAACTTGTACGGCGAACGATTCGCCCCAATTATCTCCCTTTGATACTCCAACATCCATCGCATCTTCTTCGTGTCTTCCTGCACTCGCTAACGCAACGCGACCGAATTCGCTTATTAACGTAAATAACGCGCGTTCTTCGAATATGATAGATGTGGTGTTCGCATTCCTCACTAAATGTTTGACGATATCGTCGTTGAATGAAACCGCCCCTTTGATGTTCCTCGCTTCGTCCCTTGCCACTTCCCTAATTAACGCATCCGACGCGTCGCCGTATCTAAGAAGGTATTCGCACGTCAGTTCTGCTATGACACGTTTACTCGCGATACATTTTGCTGCTTTGTCTTCTATGCCGTCACCAATCTCTCCTTCAACATTCCTTGTCTCGCTCAGTCGTCTCAAACACCATCTCAGCGCCTTTGCTATTACTCTTCTACGTATCTTTCGTCGAGCGTCGGCGTCTGTCTCCCCATTTTCTTCGTCCACCCAAGCTGGCAGCACATCGCGCAAAACTTTGCTCATCGTCTCCATATCTTGCACGTCTCGATTCTCACTCCTCATCCCATCTTCATCCATCCTCCCCTCCTCGTCGCGGGTGTTACTCGAAGGTACCGGCCAAGATGCGTAAAACGTCACTCGCTGCAAATGCATAAACAGGGCACACGAACACTCGCTGCTTCTGCGCGAACATTCCCGGCACACACCGCCGCCCGCCTTCCTGTCTTCTTGGCCGTTTTCGTCCTTCTCTCTCATCCCCTCCATCGCGCGTCTCAACGCCTTCGCGCTCCTCCAGTGTTTCTGCATCACCACGGTCGCTTTCAGTTCCATTCTCATTCGGTGTCGTTGTTCTCGTTCTTCTTTCGCGCGCGCTAACGTTTCTTCTTTCGTCAGATTCCACTCTCGTCCGTTTCCTCTCGTCGAAGTCTCTTTCGACATCGCCGCACCGTTAAAAGTCGTCGTCGTCGTCGTCGTCGCACCATCGCTCCGCTTCCTCCCGGACAAATCGATCCTCTTCCGTCGCGTGCTGTTCCCATCGAACGAGTGCAAAAACGACATGTCTGTCGTCGTTTCGCGATGTTGTTTTTTGACGACGCTCTTCTTTTTGTGTGCGTCGCGCGCGCGCGCTTTCTCGCCTCTCTTTCCAAAAAGAAGGACGAAGAAAGCGTTAGAGTTTAAGGTCTTATAAAACCCTAAATTAAAGGATGTAAGGGAGGGAATGTGAGAAAGGAAGAGAGACTTTGGCACTTTTATCAGACCGATGGCCTCCCCGTCACCGTCGCCGTCGGAAAGAGGAAAGGATGACGAGGAGGGACACCCGATGCCACCGTTCCCGATCAAGTCACCGACAACTGGGAACGACTTACCATCGATGCGGAAAGAATTGAGGGAGCAATTACAGTTGGCCATAGAGAGGACTTTGAAACGGGACGAGGAGACGAGGACGGATGGGAGGGCGGAAGGGACGGCGGAAGACGAGGACGATGACATCGGACGCTTGGCGAGTTCTTTGGAAGGTCTGGTTGCGGTCGCGGATGGGAATCTCTCCGTACTCGTCACCGGAGATAAACGATTCGCGACGACGCAATTCGCGTTCGAGTGCATAGAAAGAATGGACCCACAGAGGGTTTCCGTGACGGTGTCGCCGGATTTTGCCAACACGAAAGAGTTCGACGTGGTCATCATTTTTGTAGACAGCGAGAGCGTTTTGGAGGTTTTGGAGGAGACAAAGCTCGTCGCGAAAAGGGTTGGAAGCGAAAATGTGTTCATAGCGGCGTTCGTGAAAGAGGAAGACGAGGACGAAGATGACAGAGGCGGGGAAGAGCGAGAGATGCGAGCAGCTTTAGAAAGCGTTCGGAGTAGCGATTCGGTGATGCCTCCAGAAATAATGCCGACGAAAGAAGAAGATGAGGAGTATAGCGACGCGCAGATTAAAATATTACGAAACGCGCGGGGGACAAAGAGGGACGTGGAGAAAAACGCGGCGAAGATACCGGAATTGAGCTCGAGAGACGCTCCGATTACGGAGTTCGAGAGGCAAACATTAGCGATAAAACCGATAGAAATGTCGTCGTCGACGATAAATAGAGCAACTAGTTCATCGAAAAAGTCACCATCTGGTGGCGGACAATTACCGATGAAAATATCTTTCCCTAACGACCAAGGCGACGAGGGGTTCTTACGCGCAGAAGCGATGTTATGGAACGTCGCGTTGAGTAGCGGCATCGATCAATCCAACGCGTGCGCGTTTGAACACGGTGGAAAGAGCGGTAAGAAGAATATGATGATATTTCACAGGCGAGAACAAATAGAATGGGTGAAAGGAATCGAGCGCGCATTAAAGAAGATTGAGGAGTCGAGGTTGCGGCAAGTGAAGAGTCAATTGGCGAACATATACGTGGAGGCGAGCGGATTAGACGCCGTAGAGGTCGGTTTGATCTCACCTGAGAAGAGGGGCAAAAGAGAGAACCCTGAATAGATGAAACCTATGTTGCTTGTAGTATAACTAGGAACTCTTTCTACTGCTCATCTAACAACTAGGTATTAAAAACGCTATTATAAATATACACCTCAATTAAGCTTTGGCGGCTTTTTGTTCTTCGCGTAAGGTACTAAACGCGACGCGCCTTGCGCCGCCGATGCCTTTTTCGCCGTACATCGCGAATATGTACGAAAATTCCAAATCAGAGCACGCTTCAAAGAGCTTGAAAATGCCCGGTTTTAACCGATCTCGAATAGACGCGAAGATTTCAGTGTTGTTTTCGTTACCGCTGTTAATCTCAATCTTTCGATTATCGGAAGTGGCGGTGACGCTCGCAATGACTTCAGCTAGGATGTGCGCACAATAAAACTTTTTGATCCCGCTCGCTTTGCACGCTTCCAGACTTTTTGAGAGACTAGCGGCACATTGAATGAAAGCCTCGTGGTGTTCAATTTTAGTTGAAGATATTGAAGACCATTGGCGTAACACGTCGACTAAATGTGCAATCGCTGCGGTGATAATATTCGTCGACCGTTTCAATTGTTCTTTGCGATGATACATCGTCGCAGTGACAATGTCACAACACAACGTGAAAGACTCAAAATCCATTTCTTCCGTTTCAGTATGAGTACCACCGAACGCACGCGCAGACACCTGAACAATTCTACCGACAGCTCTGGCGCTGAGCGCACACTCGTAGTCGCCTTTTGCAATGAGGTTGCACAAAATGGCCAGCGACCGTCGTCGGGTTAGACATCGAACTTTGTTGAGATGTGGTTCACATGCGTGGAGTAGACTATCAACGAGGGATTCGTTCTTTTCGTCGTCGAAAGTTTTCCGCCACGCGAATTTTGAGCAACTAGTAAACGCTTCGAGCATCCAAAATGTAGACTGCATTCGCAGGTTTTGCGCGGAGAGAAGAGCGCTGTCGGCATCGATTTCGATTAGTGAATTTCTCGCCAGAGCGTCTTCTCTGTGTAATCTGTCCGTGGCAAACTGTACTGCGAATCGTCGCACTTCTTTGCTCGACGATTCGAACAACACTCGTAAACATTTTGTTCTTTCTCGATGTAACTCGTTTAAAACTGTCGCGGAGCCGTTAAATTTGTGACTGCTAAAATGGTGTAAATTCTTCAGCAACGCGGTGAAAACAATCATAAACGCCTCCGTCTCGAATGCGATTCCAGGCGATGCAAGTAAAGAGACGCATCCATAAAGATACACCATCGCTTTTGTGTTTGTATTTAAGTCGCCTTTGAGTTCCTCGTTCACAAAGTGCAATGCCCGGTCCAAGTGAGAAGCGACCGAATCACCTGAGGAGCGCATAAGGTTTTGCGTCGCCTCAGAAGAGGACGGTATAGACGAGAATGTTTTAGCTCGCACGCGGAGGCTGTGCCCTAATCCTTCCAGCGCGAATCCAAAACATACCGACTTCGCGTGCGTTTTTACATCATTTTTGAACTTGGATAATAGCGACTCGAAAACTTCTTCCCTCTTTTCAAATTTTTTCACCCAAGTGGCGATGGCTTTGTCGTTTTCGTCACTCAGTGCATCGCGCGTCTGTTTACACGCAACGGCTAAAGCCATGGCGTCTTTGAAATATAAATTACCGATTTTTGCGCTCGATAGCCTGGACAAATTTTCGACTTCTTCATCAAAAGGATATGATGCAACGGCGTACTCTTCGAGATATGGAAGCCACGCGCTCTCGGGAATCGAATCTCCGATTTTACCCAGGGCGTCTCTTGTGCTTTTGCGATGTGGCCAGATGGAAGGTGATAGATTTTCCTGTGCATTCCTCGTGTCTACTTTAGAGCGAACCCTTAAAATAGTCTTCAAAGACGACGGCGATTTTATTTTGTTCGCAAGTTTCGAGACAACCTCTTCTGCCGCGAGCGCGAGCGCTTCCAAAGATGTATAGAAACGATCCTCGCGTTCCTTCACATCGGTCTTTTCGCGATGCGAGAACGACGAGTTCATTTGCAATTCCAAAGCTTCCATGACATCGATCAATATTTTCTCAGAATTTGTAGCAGATTTCCTCAACCACTCGCAAAGTGCATCAATCCAAAGCGTAGCCGAGACGAAATCATCAAGAGCAGCAAATTTTCTGCGCCTAATCCTCGACGCGAAATACCTCATTGCTTGATCTCTAGATGCTCGTTTTATCCATGTACTTGCATGCTGATGCAACAAATCATACCTCATATCAGTTCCATCGTCCCGTTCTTTCTCGTCTGTCAATATGCAATCGATGAGTAACTCAGCCTTTTCGTTCGAAAAGGAATCGTTCGAGAGCGCTTGCATCGCGCACGGGAAGATCGAAATAAAATCTATCGTCGTTTTCAACTCCCGAACGTGCTGAATAAAGTCATCAAAGAGCGTGCGATTGTTCATCAATATATCCCCAACGACAGGATTAATTGCCATGGCATCGTATATCGCCCAATCCCGCGGCACATTTCGTCCAAGTTTATCGCATTGCTCGCGGGTGAACGAGTCAGATATCCCCTTATGAATGCTTTTCACGACCATTCCAAAAGTGGTTAAAAGCTTCGTCGATTTCTTCGTTCCCAAAACCTTTGCGCATATCTCGAAAAGCTCCTCGCGTTGACCTTCAAGCATACTTGAGGCATGTCTTTCTAATGCTTTCAAAATCGTTTCCGAACGGAAGAGCGCATTCATGCCGTGCAGTTCATCTTCGCTCTCGTTCGGAACACGCTTGAATGCGCAACCAACGCATTCGACAAAGTCTGCGAATTTACGACGCGTTGCAAATGCCGTCATAAGATTAAGGAGAAATGCAGTCGCCGCCGTGCCATTCAAACCTACTCGTAAGATGCAACTTTCCGCTTTTTTTTCAAGCAAGCGAAAATCAATGGAGAGAACGGCATCCAAGATATTGGCGTAATTCATCATATTCTCGTCTTTTTCGCCGAAAAATTTCACCAGAAACACCTCGATGGCAATTTTTGGAGGGTTTCCTTTGTCGTACGCTTCATATACGTCCTCTTTTGTCTTTATAGCGCGCAAGATATTCACGATGTGCTTTTCTTTTTCTTTCGATGACGCACTCGCAATGGCTCCAAAAAGTCTTGAAAATACCTCTCTTGTATCTCTTAGCGCTTTCTCCGCGATCTTCTTCGTTGTTGCTGCGTTTCTCTTTCTCTCCTTCGATGCACAAAACACTTCGAAGAACCATGGCGCGAATCGTATCGCGTGTGAATCCCTTGCGGTCGTGATGCGTTTGGCAAAGTGTAAAATGAACGTCGGTATTTGCCGATTAATTTTTGATTTGTCCTCTTCCGACACGCCATCGCCAGCGTCGCCGTCGCCTTCTTGTTTCTTTCGCTTCTCGCCTCGATTCTGCCTGTATCCCTTCTCGTCTTTTGTTTTTTCAAACGCGTCCGGGTAATATCGCAAGACCGATTCTCTCGCCACCGTCAAACGCATAGCGCTTTCACTAAGTTTCATCAATTCTACGTTGTCGCTCGTACCCGCCGATAGCAACACATCGACAAACTCTTTCGTCACGTTCTGTTGTTTCTCCATACTTGTAGCTGCCGTTACCGACACACCATTGCTATCATCGCCTCTACTCCTACTGCCAAAATCCTTCCTTCTCAACTGTCTCGCGCACAATCTCAAACTCGCTTCGCGCATCTCCGGAAACCTTTCAAACGCAACCACGCACATCTCCGTGCATGCGTCCAAAGACGGCGCGTACTTAGATGCCGATAACACGTTCGAGAGAACGTCTGAGCATTTCGATAACACCGATTCACCACTATCACTATCGCCGGCATCGGCGAAAAGCTTCATGCTTTCGCTAAAACATTTCACCATCCTATTCGCGTTTGCCGGATTAAAAGGCACCGGTTCTTCCATAGTTCTGTCTGCTCCAACAACGTCGTCATCCTCGTCGTTTTTTTCCTTCTCGTCGTCGTTGTCGTCCTCGAATACTCTGATCATTCCCTCTTGACAAATTATCAAAGCTTCTGTTAACGTCCTCCACAACGTCTCGACATTCGCTTTCGTTCGCAAAGTTTCTTCCTTCTCTTCGTCTAGGGAACCAAAAGCCTTCCCGAAGTTGTGTTGTCGACGTGCGGCGGCGGTCTTCTTTTGTTTCTTTCTCTTCCCATCTTCGCTCGCGCCAACGTCTAAAACTATCGTCGGTAAAACGCTCAGCGTCCACTCGGCGACGACTCCCGCCAGCGCGAGGCGCGCGCGACCTCGTCGCTTTTCCTCCTCTTCCATCACTTTCGCGGTCTCGCCGCCGGGGCACGACGCAACAACCCCGGTCTTCGTCATCCTCGAGCGCGCGGTTTTAACCGCCTCGAGTTTTTCCGCGAACGACTCTTTCGCGCCGAACAAGAACCGGCGCGTCTTCTCGACGCAATCATCATCGCGATGCGTCGTCGTCGTCGTCGTCGTCGCGAGTGCCGGGGGGGGCATGGTGACGACGACGACGATGCTCTTCTTTTTATTATTTGTGGAACAAAAAGAAAATTGAATCCAAAAGTTGTGGAGACAAAATGACGTTTTTGGAAAGCAAATTTTGCCAAATGGAGGATTCTTTTTCCCTTTTCCCTTTTTCCTTTTTCCTTTTTCCTTTTCCCTTTTTCCTCTTTTCGGTCACGGGAGGGGCGATGACGTTCCCGGATGACGACGACGACGACGACGACGACGACGTTGACCACCACCAATAATAATACATGTGGCGGCGGTCTTTCCTCCCGTACAAAGAAAAGTACGAACGCGCGTTCGTTCCAAAAAACCACAACACCTTTGCGATGGGCGAGGAAAAGGAGGAAAAGGGACGCGAAGAAGCGAGTCGAGTGAAAATCAGTCAGTGCTCGAGCGCGAGCGAATTGAAGAAACGGTTCGGAGATGGGGACGCCGACGCCGACGACGATCGCGACGAGACGACGGAGAAAAACGCCAACGTCGATCGAGACCCAATTCCAGAGACTGGGTTTACCATTTGGGACGCCTCGCTGCTTTTGGCGGCGTATTTACGGCAGAAAGAGAAGATGGAGGCGCTTTTTTTGCCAAGTCGGGGTTCGCGCGAAAGAGCGAGAGGAACCGTGTGCGTCGAACTCGGCGCGGGGACAGGCGCGGGGACGCTGCTTTTCGTCGAAGCGGTTGAAACGATGATGTTGTCGAGAGCCGATGCGAAAAACGCGGTGCGATTTGTGGTGACGGATTTAGCTCCTTGTTTACCTCTGTTGCGTCACAACGTTAACGAGAGCCAGATGTCAGATATAGTACAAGTCTCGCGGTTAGAGTGGGGGGAAACGAGAAGAGAGGAGGACATAGAAAGCGTCAAGAATATGTGCGCGTCTACTCAAATAGATCTCGTTATCGGCGCGGATTTGGCGTACACGTCGAACGATCAAGTTATACAAAATTTAGCCGCCACGGTGAAATTGTGCGGGAGTCGTTCGTGCGTGATGGCGTTTTGTCGAGAGCATAACCCGAGCGCGGTGGATTTGTTTGAGAAATTGTGCGAGGATACGTTTACGGTGAGGAAAGTAACTAATTCTGATCCTTTGTGGCCTGAGCACATGCGTGAGAATTCAGACGATTTTGTCATTTTTGAAATGTCGCGACGCGTTGATAGTCTAATTTGAAATGTATAAATAGTAGTCTTAGAGATTCTCTACATAAGTAGTTTTACACGTGCGTATTGCTAATACGAGCTCTTAGAGCTAAAAAAGTATTATATTTGCGAAGCTAAGCTCGCGGAAGAAACATTCCTGTATGATATATTGTTCACCACTCTCGTCGAGTACAAGGAAAATAAACCAATCGCCACGAAACCAATCGCGACCATTTTTTTAAACACGCCGGTAACTGTTGCAAGCGACGAGCGAATGTCGCACATTTGTTCAAACTCTGTCGCGTCGCCGCCAGGTCCAGTCGATTGTGCTTTAGCTGCCGGATGAATCTCGCTAATTGCCGCACCTAACGTCCATTCCACTTCGGATCCGTTGACATCTTCCGCGTATTCAATCATTCGCAAACCGTTCCGCGTATTGTCGCTATTCACTCCCGTACTATATTTCGGAAACCCAAAACCAACCGAATTAGAATTGTCGTCTATGCTCAGCAACGCGTCTAAAAGCGCGGCGTCGAAACATCTACCGTTCAACCTATCCGAAGGCGTGTTTGGATCCTTCCCGTCAAACTCTGACGAGACGACGTTCCAGTTCGTCGCGCACAACGATTTACCCGCATCCGTTATTTCTAATAAAGTCGGTTTTGGAAACGTCACTAGCGATGACGGCATCACGACGGAGATGAAGTGCGTCACGTGATAAAGTAAACTCATGCCTAAAAATTTCTTCGTCTCACCGACGTCTTCGCTCAACAAGGCTTTCGGCAATCTCATGTCCCCATTTCCATCTTCTGTGAGCATTTTTTGAATCTGTTTTTTCAAACCTAACGCGCACTTTTCATAATCCCCGGACCCGATCAAAATCGCATCCGACGACGTTTTCACCTCGTATCCTACAAAACTGCACGGATCTTTCTTCTCGCCTCTCATTCCTAACGCCTCGCGCCATCTCTTTTCCATATGATTCGCCCCGTAGCCTAAATATGATTTCACTAGCACCACTTTCCTCAACTGTCCCATGCTCGAAATCTTCCTCTTTTTCGTGAACCCACTTGCGCTTAACGTGACAACCTGCGCAGACCCACCCCCAACGTCAATCGCCCCGACCGATTCCTCCAACGGCTTCCTCGCAGTCGTCTCTCTCAACAACCGATCCCTCTCCTCCTCCGGTAACCCTCCAAACCCATCCACATCTGCACCAATACTCGTTACATCTACTCCAACTAAATAATTCGCCGCCAACCACGCGTAAAACCCTTCATCTTCACCATCGATGGTTTTAAAATGCTCCTTTTCCACTCCAATCGCAAATCTAGGCATTGATTTTTGCACGACCGAAGCGACCGATCTCCACAACTCAATTTGCTCTTTATCCGTTAAAATCCTCATTCCAGCCGTCGCCCACACGTATAAAGGCACTCTGTTTTTTTTTCCTTTCCTCCCTCCTTTACTCAACCCCTCTTCTTCGATCCGTTCGATTTTTGCCATGGCGCCTCGTAACATGGGCACGATCTCCTTCTCGACGTCCTTCACGCTCTTCCCACTCAGCCACGCCAGTGGATGCTCGCTTTTCACTTTTTTCCCGATCGTGGTGAGCGAAAACAACCGACCATCTGTGGTGCTTTCCAACGAGTTCACTCGAAACGTGTGTGCCCGACACCCCGTCGATCCCGCGTCGACGAACACGATGAATTCGGGAACTCCCACATCGCACATGATGTGTCGCGATGATCCTCCTCTCGTAAAGAGAGTCCCTCCTTTCGGGGTGGACGCGAAAAACTCGACGTCGAGCAGCAAATACGCGACCGCGAGCAGCGGCAGCGCGATTTTCAAGAGAACGTTTTGGACGATGTTGGTGGTGTTGTTCGGTAAAAACGCTCCTCCTCTCTTCGACTCTCCCACGCCGACGGTGTTGCCACTCCCGAAAGCGGCGCTCATCAATCCTCCAAAGGTGTTCCGGGACGACGACGACATCATCATCATCATCGTTTTCTTCTTCGACGGTGACTCTGGGGGCATCGAAGAGGAAGGTCCACCACTGCTGCTCTTCGCAAACGCCGTCGCGCTCGAGGACGCTCTGAGCATGCAGTCGAGCAGTGGCAGTGGTGCGTCGTCTTCTGCGTTGGTGGTGGTGGCGTCTCTGATGATGATATCGCGCGCGATTGGATTAATTTTTGTGTTCTTTTGAAGACACTCTAATTTTCAATATAAAACCCTAAACTACAACACAGTAAATTTTTAGAGGCGATGAATTCTTTCCAATTCTTCTTCTTTCTCTCAAACACTATTAAAAGGGTGTGGACGACGACGACG
>MDTG01302165.1_pt1 | contig 12772 bp, 8 predicted proteins | sample 811421 | NCBI WGS metagenome assembly MDTG01 (sample SAMN05326645, study PRJNA326480) | marine metagenome | isolation source: seawater | place: Pacific Ocean: South East | collected 2011 | reverse complement strand
TTTGATAAAAATGATAAAAATGAAATTAAAAAACAAGTGATTTATTTGTACGTTTGCTATTGGCCGGGCCTTGAGGATTACTCTTCAAGACCCGGCATTGCATCTCGATCAAGCGTGGTATTGTCAGTAGAGTGATAAAAATGATAAAAATGATGAGATGTTTTTCCCTTTTCTTTTTTTTTGAAATTTTCGCCTCCTTTATCTGTTCTGTTCTTTTTTTCAAGTTTTTTTCACAGAATTTGATACCCTAAATTATCGTTCAAATTTTTTTTGGGAGGAGAAAAAATGTCCCATAAAAGAAGAAGAGCTCTGTGGGATTCGATTCGTTTTCACATCCAATCGGGGACATCATCATTTTATTTATCGTCATCGAGAGAGGTCTCGTTGTTCCTTCGTGCAAAAAGACGCGAGCGAGACAAAAGAGAGAGCCAGAGGATGTCGTCGACGATCGAGGAATTCAACGACCCGCGTTTCGACCCGATTCACTACGTGAACGCGGCGGCGAGACAGCTTCAAAAAGGCAGCAGCATCTCTTCGACGACGACGAGTGTGGGAGGGACAAAGGAGGACGACGCGTTGGAAAGGCTGTTGTCGGAGCTGGAGATGCGGCTGCAACTGCTCGGAGAGGACGTGTCGCTGCAACTCGAACGGGAATCGCAGCTCGGGGTGAAGCGAATCCCAACCGCGATCGGGGAAATCGAAGTTTTAGAGGAAAACGTGGAGAGTTTAACGAACGCGGTGAAAGACATTTCGCGATCGTTGGACGAAACCGAGTTCCCGTCGAAACAAAGCATCGAAAGATTGAGGAAAATTGACGAGGTGAAATCGAGGATGGAACGAGCGAGGGACACGCTGAGCGAAGCGGCAGGATTAGCGGAGTTGATGCATTCGGTGGATTCGGTGTTTAACGGGGAAAACGTGAGCAACATGGCAGACGCGTTGGTGAGAATGAAGAGAGGATTGGCGATCGTCGGCGACGTGCCGGAGTTCGCAGACGGGAGAGATAGGATTGCGGTTCTGGAGAGTCGGTTGGAAAGTGCGGCGAGACCGGCGTTGTTGAGAGCGTTGGAGATGGATAAAGGCGTGAGTGGTGCTAGTAATATGGTGAGTAGCGGGAACCGAGATTCGATCAAGTTTGCCCGGGATGCCCGGGACGCGCTGAGGAGCATCGGGAAGAATGAAAGTATCGAAGGCGCGTACGCCGAGGCGAGGGTAGTCTCGCCGGCGATGGACTTTTGGGTCGCGTTCGAAGAGAAGACCCATAACGATGGGTTGATAATGAATGAGAGTAGTCCGAACAATACTGATAAGAAGACAGACGAAGACGCCGCGAACGAAGCTTTTGCAAATTTCCTGCCACAATTTTACGATTTTGTCATCAGCTTAATCGAGAAAGAGGTAAATTGGACGAAAAATACATTCCCAGAAGATGTGGCGACGTTGGTATCGGCTGGTGTTGCGAGTTTACACCGCGCCATCGCGAAGAAAATGCAAAAACGGTTGGATACATTGTGTTACGGGAGCTATTACGGAGACGGCACGACGAGCAGCGGTGCTATGAACAGTTCGAATAACAACGATGGCGAGAACAATGCGGATATTGGTGCGGATTTAGAAAACATGACGCGATGTAGAGTAGCGACGACGCGATATGCAACGCGTTTGTGCAGAGCTTTAGAACCGTGCGTGCGTAAAATGGTGACTGCCGCGATGAAAGAGAGCGCGAATGCGAATGGAGAAGACAACAGCAATACGACCGCGCTGGACGAATCGTACTTGTTATCTTCTTCGGACGATGAAGATGATGATCTCCGGTACCGTTTTGCGATCGATATAGATCATGGGAGTGGTATGAATGCAGATAGTGCCAACGCGAAAGGCGACGGGAGTGACAACTCTGCCAACAACAAAAAGTCAAAGAAACGCGAGAAAGTCACCATGGCGGTTCAAAAGTTTACCGAAGCTTTATCGACCGTTTTCATTCCGTTCATCAAGTCCGAAAAAGTCTTTCCCAAACTCGAATCGATCAAGTTGCGAGAGGAGATCATTTCTCTGGCGGCGGCGACGGTGGACCCGGATGACTTCGATGGCGACTTTTTAGCCTTTTCCGCCGCAATCGAGAAGACGTGTAAAAGCGCCTCTAAAAGTGCGATGAAAAGTTTTGTCAGTTGCAAAGAGTACTCGAGCGGCTTAGAAACTGTGGCTGCGGTGAAGTCTATCGATGATTCGTTGACTCGATTCGTGAAAGCGTTGGAAGGAAGATTGAAAGCGGTACGCATCGCCATCGGTTTAGATAAGAGCATCGGCAGCGCTAGTGGCAAGGGGAGCAGTAAGAACCCGGAAGATTTTATCGACGCAAGTTTGAGCTTGTTACGTGCGACAAAATCGGTACCTCAAACGTTTGCTGATCTCGACGCGCGCGCGTCTGTCACTCTGAAGCAAATCGCGAGCGAAAGTAGTTTCACGAAGAGTGGTGGCGCGATCACCGACGTGGACTTTCTTCGAGCGATTGGTGGTAAGGAGCACTTGGATCTTGTTTTCTCGATGCAATCGCGGCTCGATGCCGGGCGTTCGAGAGCACTCGTGAGTTATTTGGAACCCTATGCAGAATCTTCATCGGCGTCAGTATTGTCGAGAAATAACAGCAAAAGTAACGAAGAGTCCATCATCGCCTCAGCGCATTCGGTGTTTCCGAGAACCGCCGACGCGGCTGTACAGTTCCGAGACGCGTGCGAACGCCTCGTTCGCGATTGCTTGTTACACCGCGTGCGCCGAGAGCTCGAAAACATCGAAAAGGAACAAATTTGGACGAAAATGGCGGCAAAAACTGCGCACGATTTACCAACTTTTTCTGCGTATCCGCAAGAGAAGGCGACAAATTCTGGAGAGTACCTCTTGTCGTTGCCGACGCGTCTCGAAGCGCTCGTGAGCGTTGTTGGCGATGATTTTGGCGCCGATGCGTCAGGATCTGCTGGAGTATTTAGTAACGATGACGAAGATGACGATTTAGCTTCGATTTGGATGGAACGCGTCGCGGAAGCTTCCGCAACTATCTTCCTTGAGCGTGTGAAGAGTATCCGTCGCTTATCCGAACCCGGCGCCGCGCAGTTAGCCGCCGACCTTGAATACTTTTCAAATGTCGTCACGGCGTTGACCTCCCGTCCGCAAAGGGGATTGCTCGCATACATGCAGTGCGCCAGCGTCGACGCGGACGACTACGCTCGATTCGCCAGAGAAACCGTTGAGCAACAACAACAGCAACAATCTGCAGAGAATGCCGACTCCTTGTCGGAAGCATTTATCGATCATCGCATCGTCAAACAAGTCGCCGCGATGCGTGGTATAGCGTTATAGTAATAATGAATCCGTTATAGTTACGTAAGTTTTACTCAGTAAAGAAACAAAGTATCTCTCTCTCTCTCTTTTTACAACGCGGCTTTCCACTCTCTGTTCTTCAGACTGGATGCGTTTGTTCAGAACGTCGCGCGCTCGGCCCATGATGATGTTCTGATACGTGTTTCACGTTCTTTTGCAGGTACCCTCGAACGACGCAAATACCTTCTTTTTGCATATTTTTATACGCCTCCCTTGTGATCCGTTTCCCCATTGGTAATATCGCCACCGTCGTGACCGGTTGAGAGAGAAACTTTGCGAGCGCTTTCGTTTCCTTCTTCAGACACTGTTCGTCGCTCACTTTGATCTTCTCGTAGAGCCTCTCGTCGAACAACTTAACAAAGACGGACGACGACAAACTCGTTGAAAAAATCTTTCTCTTCGCGTCTACCACGGGTCCTACCCCCGGAAACGACACGCCAGCCTTATTCTTCGACTTGAAATCTCCTTCCTCCTCTTCCACCAAAAACAGCGCGTATTTCGACACCATCCTCGATCGTTTTGGAGCTTGGAAGTACCTCTCCAATTCGTGCACTTGCTCTTCGCTCAGAGGACTCGGCTCCACGTTCCACCCGGGTTTCGACGCGGTTTCCTCCCACGCCTGGATCGCGTCTTTTTTCCTTTCCTTCTCTTCTTCTTTTCCGTTTCTCTCTCCTTCTTCACCGTCTTCCGCCGCCGCCTTCCTCAAAGCCCGGTGTTCGCTCGCCGCGACGTTCTTCTCCACGAACGAGCGCTCTGAAATGCCGCGTCGTCGTCCTTTTTTGTCTGGCGTTCTTCTGTTCCTCCAACGCTTTTGGGCGTTCTCCTCCATCTCTTTCGACGTGAGAAAGCGTCTCGTCAAAGTCCTCCTCCTCCTCCTTTTTTGTATCGCAAAAACAATCTCAAGTGCAAAAACGAAACAAAATCGCTTGAGAGCTGTTTTGTTAATAATAATTAAGCGCTCGTATTTTTCGCACACACACACACACAAAACCCTAAACAGAAAACAAAAAAAAAAGCAAAAAAGCAATAATGGACTCGTGACACGCATAATAATTCTCTCCACATTGTGACTTAATAAAAGCGGAGGAACAGAACGCCACGCAAAAAAGGACGACGACGCGGCAGACCAGACGAGACGCTCGACCGAGACCAGGACGACGGCGCGTGTCGAGCGAGCGACTTTTGCGCGACGGGGAGAGAGAAGGACGAAGAAATGTCGCCCGGCCTAAGAATGCCGACGTGTAAGGCACCGCGATTCTGTAACGAACTCGAGGAAAACACAGGGGGCGTTTCGTCGGAGACGAACGAAGAGAACGAGAAAGAAGCCGCGGTGATGGGGAGTCGGACGCTCTCTTTAATCACGGAAGAGGACATGCTGTTGGAGTTCGAGCAAATGCAGAAGAAGATGATGATGAAGGCGCCGAACGGGAAGAATTTGAAGATTCGAGTCAAAGATGAAAATGCTGTTGGCGGGGAGAAGAACGCCTTGGAGAATAGAGATGGAAACGATGCTACCACTACAAACGGGAGAGGAAGTCAACGGAGCAGTAGCAAAGACGGCGGCGGCGACGACGACGATGACGAGTCGCCGAATGATCTCGAGAATACGGTGCATTTGACGGACAAATTTCTCACGGACCGATCGAGAAGCGGCGAAACGACGCAAATTCGGTTTAGCACAGACGCGTCGAGTCGAGGGACAACGTTTGCAGCGGTTTCACAGAAAGGATCTGGGAGAAAGGAAAGGGAAGATACGTTTTCGGTATCTATTTTTGACGCCGGAAAGCTGAACAGTATGTTAGGAAAGCGGGGAAGAGGCGCAATAGTAGCTAGCGAAAATCACAACCTTAGCAATAATGATAACGTTATTAGAGTCGGAAACGAAACGTTTCGGTCGTTGGGTGATTTAAAAGTCATCGAAAAACCACGGATTGGAATGTTTTCTGTAATCGATGGTCACGGCGGTGCCGGAGCAGCTGCACATTGCGCGGCGTCGTTACACGAGATGGTGTTCGAACAGCTTTCCGATAGGTGCGAGCAAATGGCAGAGGCGACGGCGAAGGCTAGAGATAAGATGATGAAGATGCAAAATAAACGCAGTAAAGTAAGATCGAGTCACTCGTCGTCTTTTGAGGACATGAGCGGCTTGAGTAATATGAGCGTAGATGATGAAGGAGAAGAGAGCGGGTTCGACGAATTGGTGAAAGAAGCCATTATAGCCGGTTTCAAACGATGCGATGAAGACTTTTTCAATCGCAATACGAAAGATTCCTCCGGCGCGTGCGTGGCTATGGCATTAATTTGGGATGACGCCGTGTGGATCGCGCACCTTGGAGACTGTAAAATCATCGCGGCAGATTTCTGTTCCTCACAACCGTTGGAATTATTGACGGAAACGTTGACTACAGACCATATTGCATCGAATAGTAGCGAAGCGAGTGCGGTGATTACACGAGGTGGGTTCATAAGGGCTGCCGCAAATGCTGCCAATAATACTGACGCGAAAGGGAGAGAAAATGCATGCAATGTATTCAACAACTACATTCTTTCCGCGTGCGGAGGGAGCAGTAGAGGGAAGAATGACGCCGCTACTTCAAATAATGTTTGTGGGAACACAGGAAAGGAAAAGAATTTTATATGTCCGAGAGGTCGATGCGATTCGATTGCGCGAGTCAATGGGGAACTCGCCGTGACGAGATCCATCGGAGATCGCGGGTGCAAGCCATACATTTCTTGCGAACCCGATGTTCGTAAGACTCGATTTAAGAGAAGAGAGAAACGAGACGATGAGGTGTTTCGTAATAGCAATAGTAAGAATAAAGAATCATTTTTGCTCTTGACTACAGACGGCGCGTTTGGATGCGGCAGAGTGAAAGATCGAGACGCTGCAGAGGTTGCGGCGAACGCCCTTTTGATTGAATCGTATCAGCAACACTCCCCGAAGGCATCATCGTCGTCGTGGGGGCAGCGTGCGCGACGGGCATGCACTGAAGTCATCTCGCACGTTAAGAAGAAAGGCGGGAAGGATGATGCGACAGTGATTTTGATCGATATTGAAAGCGCTTTCAATAAATAAAGAATGAGTATAGAGGTCATTTTTCTAAGTCGTATGCACGCGTGCAATTATTTCGCAATTTGTGTATATTACATTCTCTTTTCACCTTAAAAAGCCAAATGCTTCTCCTTCTTCCATTTCTTTCTTATGTTGCTGCTAAATGTACCATACCTGGTAGGTACTGTAGTCATTCGTATTATTTAATTAATTTTGATGGTGGTGGGAATTAGATGACGGTGCCGTCTGGAATCATGCAATCCTTTTCGATAACAACGATGTAATCCTTAATGACCCACCCGTCATCGATATGTTCAAAATCTTCCTCTACGTTGTCCTTGTTTGTGATGGAGCAGTTGGCACCGATTCTCGCGTTCTTGTCAATGATGGCTTTCTTAATCGTAGTGCCTGGCCCGACGCCTAATGGCATGAAGCAGTCGTCCTTGGAGGCGCACACCTCTTTGTTCTCATAAAAGTCGGCACCCAACATCAGCGTGTCCTCAATAACGCAACCTTCAGAAATGTGCGATCGCAATCCAACCATGGTATTCATAACCGAAGACTTTTCGATGAAGCATCCGTCACCGATGGTCGATTGGGTGATAGCACTGTCCAAAATTTTCGTCGGCGGCAAGAATCGAGACGAAGTGTAAATCGGCGCTTTGGCTTCGTAGAAAGAAAACTGCGGATTTTCCTTGTTGCATTGCAAGTTGGCGTTATAGAAGGCTTTGATGGTTCCAATGTCCTCCCAGTAGCCATCGTACAAAAAGGCTTGGACGTGCATGCCCATGTCCTTCGCGTACGGGATGATTTCACCACCAAAGTCATTTTGTTCTTTGCAGTGAATCATCAACAGGTCTTCCATTACCTTGGCGGAGAAGACATAGATACCCATAGAGGCGATATACGGCATTTCCTTCGCTTTATTCGCGTCCAAACCTAAGATGGTCGTGTCGCACCTCATCGCCTTCAACGCGTCGCCCGTCGGCTTTTCCGCAAAGTCGGTAATTCTACCAGTATCATCGATTTTCATCAAACCAAACGCTTCTGCTCTTTCTTCATCCATCGGCACCGCCGATACCGTGATATCCGCGCCAGCTTCTCTGTGCTTCATGATAAACGGCCTGTAATCCATTCTATACAAATGATCGCCGGACAAAATGAGATACTCGTCGCAGCCGGAGGAGTTGAAGATCCATTGGTATTTTCTGACCGCATCCGCGGTACCTTGGAACCAAGAGAGTTTTTTTTCTTCTGTTTGATCTTTATCCTGTGCAGATTGTTGCGCGGCTAAGACTTCGACAAAACCGGTCTTCGTGTACGATCCAATGCTCGCGTTGTACGCTTGCGCCAAGTGTCTGTTCAAAGATGCCGAGTTGAATTGCGTCAAGCAGTAAATCTTGTTGATGTCACTGTTGATGCAGTTGGACACCGGGATATCAATCAAACGATAGTTCGCGCCCAACGGAACGGCCGGCTTCGCTCTTTTCTTCGTCAATGGTTCCAAACGAGTGCCCCGACCGCCACCTAAGATAATTGAGAGGACGTTGTCCATGTTGTCCGAGACCTCGCGCGTGCTCGCCGGCGCGCTAATCGTCACCGGCGGTTCCGCGACAGCCTTGTTGCGGATGATGGTGCATTTCTTTTGCGCAGACTGTTGTTATCATCGGAGGTAATCGAAAGAAAAAGAATGTTAGTCGCGTGTGCGCGCAATTGATGAGTCGTCCTTCTGGTACCCATTGTTCTGCTCTCTCTGCGCCACGAGAGATCCAAGAGAGACGTTTTAAAGAGAGCGAGGGGGATACCCCCGCAACCTGACTCCCGGGTCCCAAACACTGAAACAGCGACGCGTCGCGAGAGAGGAAAGGAACGAAACATCGAGAGGAGCACAAAAACGAAAGTCCTGAATGCGGCAGATGGAACGCGCGACCGCATCTTCCCTTCTCATTCCGCGCGCGCGTGCGTCGTCGTTTAAAAAAGGTGTGCCCACTCACACCCCAAAAGATATCTAATCCACGGAAAGACAAAAAATCACGTACCGAACGCTTCGAATGCGCGACGCGCTGGCCACTCACCGACCCTTTCGCTGTAAAAAAAGAAGTCGCACTCGTCAGATATTTCCAACCCGCAAACGAATCGAGAATCCCTTCGCGGAAACACGTTCCGCGCGCGTCTCCACGAGGCCGTTGCACGCGCGCACAAACAAAAAAATCCGCCAAACACACGAGCGAAGAAGAAGAATCCAGATTCGGTTAAAAGATTAGTCGTCGACATCGCGCGATTCCGGCGTCCTCTCTCTCTCTCTCTCCCCTTTTGCGCGTCCCCGCGAAAAAAATGCGCACCTAAACTGCTCGACGGCGCGCGCGACGCAAACATCGGCGCCGGAGATTCGACTTTCTTCGCCTCGCGCGAGTGGGTGTTCGCCCCGTTTTCGACTCTTTAGGATGAGAGGAGGAGTCGTTGAAAGAAAGAAAGAATAAATGACGACGACTCGACGAGTTGAAGAGAGAGAGAGAGAGAGAGGACCGCTCGACGCCACTCGTTTCCCTCTCGAAGGCAAAAGTGCGCCACACAAACTTTTCGTTCGTTTTTTTTTTGTCAACCTTTTTCGTCGTGTGTTTTATTTTATCCAAGAAAAGGCCTTCATCAAGCGCTTCTTTGACGACACTGTCGTTTTTTTCCCTTTCATCGCGTTTCCTTCCGTCCTTCCTCCTTCGAAGGAGGAGGAGAGAAAAAGGGAACGCGACGATCAAAAATGAAAAAAAATGAAAAACCCTAAATATGATGGTGGGGATTTTGTGTTCTATTTTTGGTCTTCTCCCTCTCTTTTTTTTTTAAATCTCTCGTTGGGGGGTGGTCGCGTCGCGAGCGGTGCGCGAGGCGAAGGCGAGATCGATGACGCGCACAAAACACCAACAACTGCAACAACAACAACTGCAACAACAACAACGACGAGAACGACTCAAACGCGTGGTCGCGTACGCGCGAATTCGGCCCTCCTCGAAAGAAAGTCCCCAAAGCGCCAAAACGGAAAAAATACGCGGCGAAGAAGAAGAAGAAGAAGAAGAAGAAGAAGAAGAACGCGACGACGACGACGACGACGACCTTCACAAAGAGGAGGGGGAAAAGAAAACGCGCGCGTCTTTGACGGACCCTCGCGTGGTGGAAACCGCGAGAGGTCGGTTCCGCGTGGACCACGCGTTCGGAGAAGATGCCACGCAAAGGGACGTGTGGGATGCGATAGGGGAACCGGCGTTGACAGATGTCATGAAAGGCGAGACGGCGTGCGTACTCGCGTACGGGCAAACCGGAGCTGGGAAGACGTACGCTTTGTTGAATACGCCAGAGACGACGGATTTGGAAAACGAGACGAGGAGAGCGAAGAGACGAGACGATGACTGTGGTCGTAAGAAGGATAGTAGAAAAGACAAGGAAGACGAGGAAGACGAGGATGAAGCGGAAGAAGAACGGCGCAACTCCGCCGGACTCGTCCCGAGGTTGGCGGTGGAACTTTTCGGTCGGATTGAAAAAGAGAAGAAGAAGAAGAAGAAGAAGTTGAAGTTGAAGTTGAAGAAGAAGGATCGACAGATAAAGACTAGTTTTGTCGTGGAAATATCGATGATGCAGATTTATAATGAAATCGTGGACGATTTGTTTGAAGATTTAGGAGATGGCGGTAAAAGCGCGACGAAAATGACGAGGAACATTTCGAGTTTCAACGGGAAGACGAGTCGAACAAAAAACGTGGTACGTAGGAACGAATCGACGACAGTTTTGCCGTCGTCGTTGGCGTCGTCAAACGATATCTGCAATAATAACTATTATAGCAGCGAAGATGGGAAGTTGAAGATTTGACGTGGATACAATGCGCGAGCGCTTCAATGCTTTTGCAGAAATTCACAGAAGGCAGAAAGCGTCTGAGATACGCCGAAACTCGAATGAACAAACATTCGAGCCGAAGTCACTGCATTCTGAACGTGAGAGTCAAGAAAAGCGAGAGGGAGAAAAGAAGCCATAGTAACGACGCACTTTTAATCGTCAAACAAAGCGAAGGTGTCTTAACTGTCGTCGATTTGGCCGGGTCCGAGAGACAACACAAAGATTATTATCGACGTCACGAAATCAATAAAAGTTATCCTCTCGTAAATACCAACGACCGCGCCGTTCTCGAAGAACTTCGATTTAAAGAGGCAACGCGCATAAATCAAAGTTTACTCGCGTTGGGAAATTGCGTGCGCGCGTTAGCGAGTAATGCTACGCACGTACCCATACGCGATTCCAATTTAACAAAAATTTTGTGTTCCAGTTTAAACGGACGAAGTCGGACGTGGTTATTGGTGTACTGCTCTTCGGAAGCAAAACACGCGTCTGAGACTGCCGCCGCACTTGAGTTTGCAACGCGCGCAATGCGTGTGGAAACTATCGCTCGGTCCCCTACACATAAGGAAATCTTGCAAATTGAATCCACGGAGTCCGCGGCGGCGGAGGCGGTGGAGGCGGCGGAGGCGGCTGTACTTTTTAGGACGCCTCGGAAATCGACCGCAAGCAGGAGTAGCACTTGTAGTAGTAGTACTAACGGCACGTTGAGTAGCGACGGAGACAAAGATGATTCATTCGACGACGACAGAGCTTTCGACTGGAAAAAAAATGTCAATCTCGATCAACGAGAAATAGAAGAAGAAAATGAAGGACAACGACAACGCTGCACTCTTCGACAACATTGTCGTCAACCGTTTACGAACAAGCTTCGCGAAGGAAAGTTGCGGAGAGAAATTCAATGTTTGCGTGACGAGCTCGAGTCTCTCAAAATAGAACGTGCCGTAGCGAAGCAAAGAGCGAAAGAAAACGACGAACAAAGATGCGAGGAACTCGAAACGATGAAAGAGCAACTGAACGAGAAGTGTTCAGAAGTTGCGCAGTCTTTAAAAGCGACTCTGCGAAAAAACAGTGAAAAATGTGAGCTCGTAGCAAGTCTACAGAAAGAAAAGAACGTTTTACTGGCAAAGTATCGCGAAAAATGTCGACAATTTGAATTGGAACGCGAGAAGACGCAAACTATGCTCGATCGCGAAAGTCGCGCAAAACGAATTGCCGAATCAAATCATGAGCGCGAGGCAATCCTGCACACCGAAACAAGACGAAAGCTCGAGCGAGAGAGAACGAAGAGCGAGAAGATAATCGCACGGTGCGCAGCAGAGCGTTTGAAAACAGAAACGAGTTACCAAGCCCTCCAAACCCTCCTCGAGAAAAACGAGCAAACGTGTAAAGAAGCAGAAGTATACACGAAAACGTTACGCCTTTATCACGAAGAGATTAAACCATCGGTTATAATTAATTTCGCGCGTATCGAGGATGAGAAGACATTCACCCGCCACCTCGTCATCGAAAAACACAAAGACGCACAACGCGCATTACAATTTCGCACTTTGCGGGACGACTTTGTGACGAAACTTGGTGAAAAAAATAAACTACTCGAAAGCGAGAAACGCCGCTCGCGGTTGCTCGCGCTCAAATTGAAGGAAAAAATAAAAGCCGCGTCAAAGTCGCTGACTGATTTCAAACTTGCCCAGAGAGAAGAAATGGACAAAATATGCACGCAAGGCGTAGTCGTGTATAAACTAGGCGACAAAAATCCGAGCACGAAGCACACGTACGAGCGCATCGTGCGCGTCACTTCACCGCGCACAACGCCAAATATTACTACTCAAAATCGCGTTTTGCAACAAGGCTACGTCCGATGGAACGCATCGAAAACCATTCCAGTGCAAAGGCTCGAACGAGTTGGTTTAGATAACTCAAAACTCCTTTTGCGTCACCTGAGAAGAAACCTGAAGAGATCGCAGTTTGCACCGTTCTCGTTCGAAGAAGAAGAGAGGGAAAAAGATAAACAAGAAAAGGACGCGCGTTCGTAGTATAATTTTTCGGCTTTCACGTAGAGCGTACGAAAATTTCGACGACATCCTCTCATTCATCAACATGCGCAGTTGGAAGAAAGTTCAACAAGCGAGACGGTTTTTGGAACATACGCCGATATCGACCGCGGAGATGTCTCTGGCAAAATACAACGAAGATTCAGTGAATAGAATTAAACTAAAATTAAAAAATCCACGGTAGCTAAAAGGTGTTTTCACTCACACCTTTAAGTACCTACTTCTTTGACTTTTCTAAACGTCCGTTCGTAATTTTCAACTATGAAATACGCGAACTCGTCTTCTACGATTTCATCGCTAAAATGCTTATTGTAGCACGTATACTCATCGGTTTCATACGAGTACTCAAAGCGAAACGGAAAAATTAACTTTTCCTCCACGTCTTGAAAAATAGCAACACCAGCAAACTTAATTC
>MDTG01271444.1_pt1 | contig 12772 bp, 9 predicted proteins | sample 811421 | NCBI WGS metagenome assembly MDTG01 (sample SAMN05326645, study PRJNA326480) | marine metagenome | isolation source: seawater | place: Pacific Ocean: South East | collected 2011 | reverse complement strand
TTCATATAATAAAATTCGATGGTTTTTCGAAACACCTAAATTATAAGGAGTTAAGGGTTTTAATTGAAGTGTTGTGCTTGACAAAATGAAACAAAGTTAATTTCAAATGACAGGTTTATTTTTTTGAATTAAAAATTACACGTAGAATTGTAAGTTTGAAACTATAATGTTATTAGGTACATTTGCGATTGATGGAAAATATTTTTGAATTTTCTTTTGCTGAAAGTATAGCCCTCAAACAAAAGATTTTAGGTGCAGAAAAACTAAAGTCAACTGTTTTGGCAGTCTCCAATGAGATTATTTTAGCTTATAAAAGCGGTAATAAAACTCGATTTTGCGGAAACGGAGGCAGTGCCGCTGATGCTCAGCATATTTCAGCAGAGTTAAGTGGTAAGTTTTCTTTTGATCGTCCGCCCTTAGACTCTGAAGCGCTTCATGTGAATAGTTCTTTTATTACCGCCGTTGCCAATGATTATTCTTTTGACGTTGTATATGAACGAATGGTTGATGCTCAAGGTAAAAAAGGAGATGTTTTTGTTGGGATTTCAACCTCAGGAAATTCTACTAATGTTGTGTTGGCTTTGAAAAAAGCTAAAGAAATTGGTATGAAGACGGTTGCTCTCACTGGAATTGAAGGAGGGAAAATGGCCGACTTTGCTGATTACTTAATCGCTGTTCCCTCTCGTGACACACCTCGTATTCAAGAAGTTCATATTCTAATTGGGCACATTATTTGTGAAATCGTTGAGCACGATCTTTTCGAGAATCTCAAACATTATAATCATGAACAAAACGTGGGTTAACCTGATACTTACATGCAAATAAGAACACTTTTGACATTTAATACGTAATCCATTGCGTGAAATTTCATTAATAGGACATAACCGATTTTGAAAACAGATTACGAAATTATTTTTGTTGGTTGGGGCGCAAGTACATGTATCCTTCTTATTGAGATGGATAAGAAAAATCTGCTCAGAGGCAAAAAAGTTCTTTTAATTGATCCTGATGAAAAAAAAGAAAATGATAAAACATTCTGCTTTTGGGCCAAAGAAGAGGATGATATTTACAAAGAGTATAAGGAGATAATTTCAAAAAGTTGGGACAATATTCGCATTAATAATGAATCTGCAAAGCCAATTTCTCCCTTACGATATTATCACATTAATAGTATAGATCTATATGATTATTCTCGTCAAATTATATTGAAAAACGAAATAAAGTGCCATAAAGGTTTCGTAAAGAGTGTTCATGAAAAAACAGTTCTTACGGTTCAACTAGAGAATCAAGATTACACTACCAAATATATATTTGATAGTCGTCCACCTAAGATACAAGAACAAAAAAAAGATGATTTTTATATATCTCAATCATTTTATGGCTTTAAAATTGAATTGCATGAGCAAGCCTTTGAGGATAATGTTTATCGCATGATGGATTTTAGGGTTGATCAATCCTCAGCAACTCAATTTGTTTATATTTTACCGTACACTGCAAAAACAGCACTAGTAGAATTAACGCGGTTTGGAAAGAATGTACTTCAATTTGAAGAAGCTGAAAGGGTATTGCATCAATTCATTGAGGAAAATTTTGGATTATACAAAATAATTGAAAAGGAGAAAGGGGTAATTCCTATGGACCCTATTATACCGAAACCAAAAAAAACGGGCAATTGGATAAATATTGGAACTAGAGCTGGAAATGTAAAGCCGAGTACAGGGTATGCCTTTAAGAATATGTATAAACAATCAAAGTTTATTTGTAATTCAGATACATTTAATATTAACCCTCTTCCAAGAAAAAAACGGTTTCACTTTTACGACCAGCTGTTGTTGATTATCCTCACGTTATGGCCACACAAGGGTAAGCCTATTTTTGAGCAATTATTTAAAACTAGAAGCGCTTTTTTTGTATTGACTTTTTTGGATGAAAAATCAAGTGTCTTCGGTGAGTTTAAGATGTTTTTTAAATTACAAATTGGCATTTTTCTTAAAGCAACGCTGTACTGGCTCCAATGGAAATTAAAACCGTACTTTGTCCCTCTCTTAATGATTCTTGCTACGTTTCTGCCTTCTGGAAATAAGCCTGAAAGTGTATTGAATTTAGCGTACTACCAAGTTTTTTTGATTGTTATTGGGTTATTGATTGTAGGAATACCACACGGAGCCCTTGACCATTTTACAGAGGCTATTGATAAGGAAAAAAAGATAACGGTTAAATTTATTGGCCTTTATTTGATACTTATGGGGCTTGTCTTTTTGATATGGGTGTGGAATCCTTTTATTGCTTTAATTCTTTTTTTGGTTTACTCAGCATGGCATTTCGGTCAAACCGATGTAAATCAATGGGGCGTTAAATCAAAAGCGATTGGGTTTTTATGGGGATGTATTCTTCTTACTTATCTGTTCATGACTCATATCGATGAGCTGAACTTAATATTGTCTGCGCTTGAAGTTCCTGTTTTTATGAATTTTCAAGAAATGGAGATTGTCAAAGAATTAATAATTGGTTTAGGCCTTTTGTTTTCAGTTTTTTTTCGAAAATTTGAATGGTTTTTAGTTGTATGTTTCTTATTTTGCTCTCAGTTCACAAACTTAATTTTTTCTTTTGCAATTTATTTCATACTTAATCACAGTAGATTAGGATGGCTACACCTTAAAAATAAACTCAAAGTTTCTCATATAAATATGTACCTGAAGGCATTGCCTTTCAATATAGGTGCTGTCCTTTTGTTTGTGTTGTTTTTTACAAATTTTGAATTGAGTCTTAAAGAAAATATAGCCTACTTTTTTATTTTCCTCTCATGTGTAAGCTTCCCTCATGTTTTGTGTATGAATGCTTTTTATAAAAAACCTCGCTGAGCATTTTATTTATCATAACTGCATTTAAATAATCTAACTTAATGAACAATCATATTGAAATAAGAGTTCCTGTGTTTTCTCCAATTTTTAGCGCATTACATATCCTAACGGACGACACCCCTGCATTTATTGCATTAAATGCATTAGAAAGTTTTGGAATCATGCCTTCAGAGATAATTCCTTGTGATTTTAGCTCTTCGAATGATTGAAGGTCTATTTTTTTTATTACGCTCGATTTGTCATCAAAGTCCTTAAGAACACCGTCTAATTCGAATCCAAGAATCAATTGAGTATTTTCTTTTTTAGCTAATGCTTTTGAAACTTCACTTGCAATTGTATCGGCATTTGTGTTAAGTATATTGCCGCTTCCATCGTGCGAAAGAGGGGCAACCACAGGGACAATATTGTTCTGAAGAAGTATCAGGAGTAAGGTTGTGTTAATCCCATCGATATCGCCAACCCATCCGTAATCAATTTTCGAAACAGGACGTTTATGAGCTGTGATTAAATTTCCATCTGCGCCACTTAAGCCCAGCGCGTTTGTTCCGTTAGACTGTAGTCTTGCAACAATTTTTTTATTGGCTAGGCCACCATATACCATAGTTACAATTTCAAGCATTTTTTTATCGGTAACCCTTCTTCCCTCAACCATTGTAGTTTTGTGACCAAGATCTTCAGCGAATTTTGTTGCTAACCTTCCCCCTCCGTGAACTAAAACTTTTGGGCCGTCAATTTTTGAAAAAGAATCTAAAAAAACACTTAAATTATCTTCTTGTTCAATAATTCCACCGCCTACTTTGATAACTTTAATCATCGTTTATTTTTTAATTAATTCTTGCAAAATGGTTTGAATAGAAACCACGCGATTACTCGCCTGCTCAATTACAATAGAGTTTTCAGAATCAATTACCTCATCGCTCACAACTACATTTCGTCTTACGGGCAAACAATGCATGAATTTAGCATTGTTAGTAACCGACATTTTATCGGAATTTACGCACCAAGAGAGGTCGGAGTTTAAAATTTGACCATACTCAGTATATGAGCTCCAGTTTTTTGCATAGATAAAATCAGCGCCTTCAAAAGCCTTTTTTTGATCATACTCAGTAGCAATTCCATTGGTAAATTCAGGGGCCAATTCATACCCTTTTGGATGTGTAACAACAAGTTCAACATCAGCTTTTTTCATCCACTCTATGAATGAATTGGCTACAGCTTGCGGCAAAGCCCTTGGGTGCGGAGCCCAAGTAAGAACAACCTTTGGTCTCTGTTTTGTTTTGTTGGTTTCGATAGTTATTAAATCGGCAAATGATTGCAAAGGGTGAAGCGTACTCGATTCTAAATTAACAATGGGTACAGTTGCATGCTTAATAAAGTTATGAAGCACTTCTTCGCTATAGTCCACAGTACGATCCTTAAGAGAGGCAAAGCAGCGGATTCCGATTAAATCAACATATTCGCTTATGACTGCGGCGGCTTCTTTAATGTGTTCTGCAGTTCCTTTGTCCATTACAACACCATCTTTTGATTCTAACTCCCAGCCGTCTGAACCGATATTTAGAACAATTACATCCATGCCTAAATTATAGGCTGCCTTTTGAGATGAAATTCTTGTTCTTAAACTCGAGTTGTAGAAAATTAAACCCAATGTCTTGTTTCTACCCAACTCTTTGTTCGCGATAGGATTAGCTTTCACTTCTAAGGCTTTCGCTAAAAGTACTTTAATATTTTTTACATCTTTTATTGAAAAAAAATTTTCCATGCGTCTAAAATTTCTGCTGAGTAAGCAAAGGTAACATTATTTAAAAACTTAACTTCTTTTAACCTAATGTTTACAAGTACTTATATGGTCTGAAATTGAAAAACAGTACATTTGTCCAATGGGAAGATTAAGGTTACTCCTTAAATACTTATCTGATTATAAAGGATATTTCACTTTAAATGTGGTATTCAATTTAGTTGGGGTTGCTTTTACGTTGATTGGTATTAGTAGTATGATGCCTTTGATCGAATTGCTCTTTAAGGCCGATAATGATTCTATTTTAGAGTTTTTACAACCTAATCCCAATGCAGAATTTTCAAGAAAATATCTGGAGTATGAAGTTAATCATTGGTTCGCCAATTCGATATCAAAAGCGCCATCATTCATTGAAGGGAAGAAAACTACATTACTCGTTGTTTGTTTATTTATTGCAGCATCTTTTTTCCTCAAAAATTTATTTTTATATCTAGCAACATTTTTTCTTGCCCCTGTTCGAAACGGAATCATTGCCAACTTGAGAAATGATATATATAAAAAAATGCTCAATCTGCCCGTTTCGTATTACAGTGATGAGAAAAAGGGGGATTTGATGAGTAAGATGTCAAATGATGTTATGCAGGTTGAGTCTGGAATGATTGCCTTCCAACGGTTTTTAAGAGAGCCTATTCAGGTAATTGTTTTTTTAATTGGCTTGGTTTTTATTAGTTGGAAACTCACTTTAGTAGTCCTTCTTTTATTGCCGTTGTCTGCTTTGTTTGTGTCCATAATAGGTAAAGGGTTAAAGCGAACATCTAAAAAGGCTCAAGGGCAATTGGGGCAGGTGCTTTCTGTTGTTGAAGAAACCCTTACTGCGATAAAGTTAATAAAGGGTTTTGCTTCTGAACGAACGTTCCTAAAGTCTTTTAAAAAATACAATAGACGGTTTTACGATTTAAGAAACCGTCAAATCAGAAAGAGTTCAGCATCATCTCCAATTAGTGAGACAGTAGGAATTGCTGTTTTTGCTGTTGTAATGTGGATTGGGGGAAATATTGTTTTTGATGAAAATGACGGGCTAAGGGGAGCTACGTTAATTACATTTTTGATGTATATGTGGGGGTTGTTGTCACCTATTAAGGCTGTTATTGGGGCAATAAATAACCTTCAAGTATCCATGGTTTCTATGGATCGAATAGACGATATTCTAAAAGCTGATGAAAAAAGTGAATGCATTGGAGAAATAGAAATAAATTCCTTCAACAAGGAAATTAAGTTAAACAATGTCCGATTTAAGTATGAAAACTATGAAGTACTAAAGGGGGTATCCTTAACTATACCAAAAGGAAAAACAATAGCATTGGTAGGGCATTCAGGAAGCGGAAAATCCACATTGGCGGACTTAGTACCGAGGTTTTATAGTGTTTCAGAAGGGGAAATATTGATTGATGATCAAAACATCAACCGGATTAATGTTCGGTCCCTGAGAAAATTAACGGGCATTGTAACGCAAGATTCTATATTGTTTAATGATTCAGTGCGAAACAACTTGTCTCTGGGTGCTGAAGGCATTACGGAAGAACAATTTCTTCAAGCGCTAACTATTGCAAACGCTAAAGAGTTTGTGTTACAATTAGAAAATGGATTAGATACAGTAATAGGTGAAGGAGGTGGCAAATTGAGTGGAGGACAGCGTCAGCGTTTGTGTATTGCTAGGGCTGTACTTCAAAATCCACCTTTATTAATTTTGGATGAAGCAACATCGGCACTCGATACTCAATCAGAAAAATTAGTTCAAGAGGCATTGGAAAAAGTAATGGCTGGACGAACTGCACTTGTTATTGCTCATCGATTAAGCACGATTAAAAATGCAGACATAATTGTGGTTATGGATGCGGGGAAAATTATAGAGCAGGGTACTCATAGTGAATTATATGCCGAGAGAGGTCATTATTATAACTTATGCACTATGCAGGACTTGAATTAATTTAAATTTTAGGAATGGCTTCAATTAGGCTCTTTGTGTATTCAGTTTGAGGGTCTTTATAAATTTCATCACACTCCCCGTATCGCTCGATTTTTCCTTGTTTATTCATAACCACCATTCTGTCACTTATGTATTTAATCACGGATAAATCATGAGATATGAATATATAGGTTAAACCAAAGTCTTTTTTAAGGTCATTCAACAAGTTTAAAACCTGCGCCTGAACAGAAACATCAAGTGCTGAAACGCTTTCATCACAGATTATAAATTTAGGCTCCATTGACAAAGTCCTTGCAATACAAACTCTTTGCCTTTGGCCTCCACTAAATTGATGCGGGTAGTTGTTGTAGTCTTCGGCTTTTAACCCCACTTTTTTAAGGATCTGTATTACTTTTTCTTTTCTTTCTTTATCTGAACCTAAAAGTTTGTGAACCTTCATTGGTTCAAGAATTGTCTTCCCAATGGTTTTTCTTGGGTTAAGTGAGGAATACGGATCTTGGAAAATCATTTGAACCTCTCTCCTGAAATTCAAAAAATCCTTTTTGTTCATTTTGAAAACATCTTTCCCTTTGTAAATGATCTTTCCCGATGTAACTGGTGTTAGTTGAACAATGGATTTACCGGTGGTTGTTTTTCCACAGCCGCTTTCTCCGATTAAACCTAGTGTTTCGCCTGGAAAAACATTAAAAGAAACATCATCTACAGCTTTAACCCAAGAAGTTGTTCGGCCTAAAACATCTTTTTCAAGGGGGAAGTAAGTTTTTAAGTTGTTTATTTCTAATAACGGACTTTTTGAATATAACTCTTTGTGTTCTTTTTCTCGGCTTTGTTTGGGTAAAGTGATTTCTGAAAGAAATACTGGAATAGAATCAATTTTAGGCGTTATTTCTCCATTTTGGCTTACTTCCATAAAGTCAGGAACAGTAGGAAGTTTAGAGTATCTTACATCTAAAGGTGGTCTGCATGAAATTAAACCTTTTGTATACGGGTGTTTAGGGTTGTTGAAAATCTCTGAAGCACTTCCTTGTTCCACGATTTGCCCTTTATACATGACCACCACTTTGTGCGCTATTTCTGCAATAACACCTAAGTCGTGAGTAATGAACAAAACCCCCATTTTTGTTTCTCTTTGCAGATCTTTAATTAGGTCTAAAATTGTTTTCTGGACAGTTACATCTAAAGCTGTTGTAGGTTCATCAGCGATTAGTAGTTTTGGGGTGCAGCTAATTGCCATAGCAATCATTACGCGTTGTTTCTGTCCTCCTGAAAGTTGGTGTGGATACTGATTAAAAATAGCATCTGGTCTTGGCAGTTCCACTTTTTTAAACAGTTCAATGGTTTTAATTTTCGCTTCTTGTTTACTGATTTTTTGATGCAGAATTATCGATTCAGCTACTTGATTACCGCAGGTAAAGACTGGGTTTAAAGAAGTCATCGGTTCTTGGAAAATCATGCTTATTTCATTTCCTCGAATTTTTCTTATTTCCTCGGGATTTAGTTTTGTGGTGTCTACTTTTGTTCCGTTTGATTCAACAAAACAGATTTCTCCTTTGGTTATTTTGCCTGGTGGTGAAGGAATTAAACCCATTACGCTCAAACTGGTAACTGATTTGCCTGATCCAGATTCACCAACAACCCCAACAATTTCCCCTTCATTAATTGAGAAACTAATGTCATTCACTGCTTTTATAGAATGATTGTCGCTTTTGAACTCAGTTGTCAGGTTTTTTATCTCTAGTATCTTGTTTGACATTAACCGCTAAATTAAGAAAAGCATTTGGTTGTTGTTTGTATTGTTCGGGTTATAGATGGTAACCGATATAAATTTTCTTTGTTCGTAATTTGAACAAGTTAGTTTTAAACCAACGATTAAACAAACCGATCTAGTGTGGATTTAACCGAAGCTTCGTATTGACCGCCAAAAAGGTTAACATGCACGAGAAGAGGATACAGTTGAGTTAGAGGCACACGTTCCTCCCAATTTTTTTCAAGCGAGTTTTCACTGTTGTATGCTTCATAAAAACTCGCATCGAAGCCTCCAAAAAGAAGAGTCATGCCAAGATCCATTTCCCGATGTCCAAAGTAAATTGCGGGATCAATAAGCCATGGGGTTGAATTCTCCCCTGAGATAAAATTGCCATTCCACAAATCGCCATGAATTAGTGAGGGCGGTTCTTTTGGAAACAAAGAGTCCAGGTGGTGGTATAGTTTTTCAAAGGAATTAGCCAAGCCTTTCAAATGCCCGTTTTCAATAGCCGTTTTTAGCTGTGGTTCTAAGCGTTGAGTAACGTAGAAATCGGACCATGTTGCACACCAGTTATTGATTTGAGGAATACTTCCGATATAATTTGGAGTGTCTAAACCAAAAGAGTTGGAATGTGTTTGATGCAACTTGTTAAGTTGTATTCCAAAGTTTTCCCAAAGTTGAATTGTTTCAGGTTCCCTTTCTATATAGTTTAAGATAAGAAAGGACAGGTTGTTGCTGTTTACTTGATTTATCGTATCAACAATTTGTATTGATTTCGTTTGTTTAAGTTTATCTAATCCTTTTTTTTCATACTCAAACATATTTGGGTAGGCATCCAAGGAGTTCGATTTAACCACTAATGGAAGGGTTGTAGTTTTTAAAAGATAAAGGTTGTTTATATCTCCACCCGAAAGTGATTCCTGATTAAGAACCTGAGTTTTTGTGTTCTCTTCAATGATATGGATGTCTGTATTACTGAGCATTTTTCTTAACTTAAGGATAGTTGTTTTTTTTAAAAAAAGAAATATTTTTCATTTTTTTTATTTTAACTGAATCAGGACTGTTTAAAAAAGAGTTGCATGAAAAAAGTAATGGTTACGGGGGGTACCGGCTATTTAGGGAGTTGGATTGTGAAGTTTTTGCTTGATAGGGGGTACGATGTTCAAATGCCCGTTAGAGATTCATTAAAAAATAATCGCCATGAATTTCTTATTGAATTTGCTAGACAATCGCCAGGTAATCTTAATATTTGGTATAAAGCAAACCTACTGAAAGAGGATGCTTATTTGTTGCCAATGCAAGGCTGTGAGTCAGTCTTTCATGTGGCATCTCCTTTTACAATTCAATCAAAAAAGCCTAATAGAGAACTAATCGAACCAGCAGTAAAAGGAACAAAAAATGTTTTAGAAGCTGCTAACCAAACTTCGTCAGTGAAAAGAGTGGTTCTAACAAGCAGTGTTGCCGCGATATATGGAGATAACATTGATATGCAGGAACAGGGTATTGAGCGATTTAATGAGAGCCATTTTAATTCCTCAAGCTCTTTAAACCACCAACCCTATTCTTTTTCAAAATTATTGGCAGAAAAAATGGCTTGGGAGATTTATCAAAGTCAGAAAAAATGGGACCTTGTGGTCATAAACCCAAGTTTTATTTTGGGCCCTGTATTGAGTAAGACGTCAAATTCTGAGTCAATAAATTTCATGAATGACATCTTAAAAGGAAAATTTTATTTTGGTGCACCGGGTCTAATTTTAAGTTATGTTGATGTTAGAGATGTTGCTTTAGCGCATATAGTTGCCTCCGAGAAGGAATCTTCAAAAGGCCGACACATTATAGCTAATGAGCCGTTTTCTATTTTACAAATAACCAATTTTCTGAAGGAACTTTATGGTAAACAGTTCAAATTGCCAAAATATGAGGCTCCTAAATGGCTAACTTATTTGATTGGTCCTCTATTTGGAGTAACAAGAAAATTTGTTAAACGAAATGTAGGATACCCTTTGTCTATGGATAACGAAAAAAGTAAGCAGGTTTTAGGAATAGAGTATACTTCAATGAAGAAGACTTTAGATGATATGGTTAAATCTCTTTTAAAATAATCAACTTTTTTCCTTGTGTTTAGAAAATGAGAAGAATTAAAACTTGGCCTTTTATCTAATTACTTGATTTTTTGTTCGCCAAAAAATTACATCTGAAAAATCGCCAAATCCATGTTTTATTTTTTTGCTTTGATCAAAACCGTTTCTTTTCATTAGATCATAGATTTCTGTCAAAGTGTCGTTATTAAGATAAAGGTCGTGGGATTGAGCTTCAATTTGAATGCATTTAACTTCTGCATTTAAGCCATCAAACAAACCTTTTAAACACTGCAATTCATGTCCTTCGACGTCAATTTTAATAAAGTCAATGGATGTAATATTTAGCTCTTTGATTACATCGCTTAATTTTCGAACCGTTACTGGGTAGGTGTTAACAATTAAATCTCTGGTAGGAATGCCCAAAAGCCTTGATTTCTTTTGGAGATATGTTGAATTAGCGTTTACCGTTTCAAGTGTTGAAGAAGAATCAAATACATTTTCATTAAACGGTTTTATACCGTTTTCATTGCTTAGCGCAAACTTAAATAGAGTTGTCTTTTTATTTTTTTTATGCTTGTTTTCTAATTTTGAAAATAGCTTTGGGTTGGGTTCAAAAGAATAAATTTTTGATTCTGGAAACCATTTTTGAAATAGCCGAATGGATTGCCCCTTGTTCGCTCCCAAGTCGAAAACGACGTTAACATCGTTTTTTAGAACAGACTTTAAAGCTTTGTTTAGCCTTCTTTCAAAAACTATTTTCTCGTTTATTTCAAGAAGTTTTTGAACAACTTGAAATTGAACCTTTTTAAATGAATTCATTTATCGAATTAAAGTAATGTCGCCTCCTTTTTCTCCAAACTGATCGTTGAAGAATTTTACTTTTGCTTGATAAACAAAGGTTTCAATTCCTTGTGCATTTCCTTTATAAACACCGTCCCATCCTTGGCTCATTTCATCTGTTTCAAAAACCAATTCTCCCCACCTATTGTATATTCTGAAATAAATAAGCTCCTTAATTCCATGCCCCTTCACATAAACAACGTCATTATCCCCTGAACCATCAGGAGTAAACGCTGAAGGAACATCAACAGTATATTTGTCTTCTATGCATATGTTGTATTCGTTTATTTTTGGGAAGCACCCTAATGAATCAGAATAGGCAACTTCGTAAAGAATCGAATCAATCTCTTCAGTAATTTGTATCGTTTGAACTGGGCAGTTGGTACACGTTAAGAACTTTGTTGTTTCACTCTCGGTCCAGTCATAGGTATACCCAGGCCCATAATCTGTGCCAATTGTAATAGAGTCACCAATAATAATACAGGTGTCCACCCTAATTAATTCTTTCTCCTGAACAACAGTTATGTTTGCATCTACTCTAGACTCGCAATCGTTAGTGTCTGTACCAATTACTGTATAAACAGTCGATTCAATTGGATAAGCAACAGTTGAATCAGAATCAACATAAAGAATGGTTGTAGGATCATTCCATAGGTAAGAGTTTGCGCCACTCGCTACAAGCAATACACTATCACCGTTACACATTTCACCATCAAGAGCCAAAACTTCGGGTAATGAGTGAATTAAAAGCTCTTTTACCATTGTGTCAACACAGCCGGATACCGGGTCGTTTATAATTAAACGAACATCATAGGTTCCTGGTCCAGAACCTTCATAATTTTGAGGAGAAGGTTCAGATACGTTATAGGTTGTTCCATTGCCTAAATCCCAAGAGTAAGTAGTTGTGGAGTTTGTTAGTGAGCTATCACCAAAAACCACGTCTATATCCAAACAGACTGTCGAGTCTTCAAACCCAAAATTAGCTTCAATATTATGAAGGCTGATGTTTTTTTTCACGGGATAACTACACGCAAAAGCCTGACTGTATATTAGTAGCTCTACTACTGTTGTCCCACCAAGTGGCACCTCTGTATAGCGGTTTGATATTTCAGCACTACTTACCTCAGAAACGAATGTTGTGTCAGTAACCGTACCGTCTCCAAAACTCCATTGGTATGCAAACATATCGGAAGAGTCGGTTATATTAAACGTTATTTCGTCACCAACACAAATAAGCGATTCACTGATTGAGAAATCAGCTACTGGCCCAACAACCTTGATGGTATCAATAATAGTGTCTTTACAGCCATTCGAGCTTTCCTCGATTAGGCTTACAACGTAGTCTCCGGGTTGATTGTATTGGTCATTAACTTCAGCAGCACTAATAATTGGGTTGCCAGTACCCAGATCCCAGGTTCTTGAACCAAAAGTAGTCACACCGTTACCCGAAGTGTCCACAATAGAGGTGTCTGTAAAGTCAATGGAAGTAGGATAACAAACGACATCCAGTGTGTCTAC
>MDTG01168404.1_pt1 | contig 12773 bp, 13 predicted proteins | sample 811421 | NCBI WGS metagenome assembly MDTG01 (sample SAMN05326645, study PRJNA326480) | marine metagenome | isolation source: seawater | place: Pacific Ocean: South East | collected 2011 | reverse complement strand
TAAGCTGATAAATTTTGTAAAAAGACAAAAGTTATTATTACAGATAAGAAAAATTTCATTGAGCAAACTATACAAAAATTCAGGGGTTGATGTAATAAAAACTGATCTTTTAATATCACAAGCTCTAAAATTTATCAAAACCACACACAATAAAAAGGTATTGGGGAATAAACTAGGATTTAGCGCCGAATATAAGGTCAATAAAGACATAACATTGTGTTCAGCTACAGATGGTGTTGGCACTAAAGCCATTCTAGCAGCAGAATTGAATCATTATTCAGGAATTGGGCAGGACTTATTGGGAATGTGTTCAAATGATTTATTATGTAATAAGGCAAAACCTCTTTTCTTCTTGGATTATTTTGCTTGTAATAAAGTAGACGCAAAACAATATACTCATATTTTAAAAAGTATTACAAATGCTTGTAAAAAAATTAATTGTGCTTTAATTGGTGGTGAAACAGCAGAAATGCCCTCTTTATATAGAGGCAATCATTTTGATATGGCGGGTTTTTTAGTAGGAATAAAGAGTAAACAAAGTTTTTTCAAAATTAGAAAAAGTGACTTAATTTTTGGTATCAAATCAAATGGGTTCCATTCAAATGGGTATTCACTAATAAGAAAGATAATTTTTAAAAATAAGATAAACGTTAAGAGAGCTAAATTTAATAAGAAAAAATTATCCGATATCTTAATGAAACCAACTAGATTATATCATCAGTACCTCAATAATAAAGATCTGAAAATTATAAAATCACTTTCACACATAACAGGCGGTGGTCTTTTTTCAAACTTTCAAAGAAGTATTCCAAAAAAAACACAATTTAATATAGATATAGGTAAATTACCTGAGGAATATAAATTTATACAAGATAATATTAAAATTTCAAAAAATGAATTACTTGAAATTTTTAATTGTGGAATCGGCATAGTGTTTGTTATAGATAAAAAACATTACTTAAAATTCAAAAAAAGAAGTTTATTTAAACTTATTGGCGAGATTGTTTAAAAAAAAAATTACCTTTCTTATTTCTGGAGGAGGTTCTAATCTTTTAAAGATTTTAGAAAAAAATTTAAAAAGAAAAAAATTCCAGACTCAATCAATTATAAGCAATAAATCTATTTCTTTAGAGATAAAAAAATTTGTTAAATCGAATGATTTAGACATAAATTTATATGAAAATGTTAAAATTATTACTTCAAAGATATTGAAAGGTGCTGATCTAATTTTCCTATTGGGTTTTATGAGGATTCTAGAAAAAAAATTAATCAAGAATTACAAAATAATTAACCTTCATCCATCATTATTACCTAGATATAAGGGTCTGATGACTCATAAAAGAATGTTAATCAATAATGAGAAAAATTTTGGATTTACCATACATCGAGTTGATTCTAACTTAGACTCAGGAGAGGTAATTTCTCAAAAAAAACAGAAAATTATGATTAAAGATGAAATGAATTTAATTCAAAAACATAAAAAACTTGAACACAAATATGTTTTTACAGAATTAGTAAAATATTTAAACTAATTCTGACTCTGAAAAAAAGAAGCTGATTTCAATTTTTGCATTATCTTGAGAGTCACTTCCGTGTACTGAATTAGCTTCAATAGACTCTGCATAAAGTTTTCTTATAGTCCCTTCATCTGCCTCTTCAGGGTTAGTAGCTCCCATAATTTTTCTATAGTTATTGACGGCATCTTTGCCTTCTAGGACTTGTACTTGAACAGGGCCCGATGTCATAAATTCAATCAAACTACTAAAAAAAGGTCTTTCTTTGTGTATAATATAAAATATTTCAGCCTGTTGTTTAGTTAAATACATTTTTTTTGAAGCAATAATTTTAAGATCAGCTTTTTCGATAATTTGATTTATGTGTCCAATTAAATTTCTTTTTACTGCATCTGGTTTAATAATTGAAAATGTACGGTCCATGTTGGTAGCTCCTAATTTTTGAAATATTTGTCTATAAAATCTGCAATTAAAGTCAAGCCAAATCCAGTTGCACCTTTGTTATTCATTAAATCACCAGAATTCTTCCATGTCGTGCCTGCTATATCTAAATGTGCCCATTTAGTTTTATTTGGTACAAAACGTTGTAAAAATTGCGCAGCAGTGGTTGCCCCTCCATATCTTCCAGCTCCAATATTTTTCAAATCAACAAAAGATGAGTTTAATTCTTTATCATAATCATCATGAAGTGGCATTCTCCAAACCTTTTCATTGGTTGATATGCCTGACTTGTGCAAATATTCTGATAAATTATCATCATTGCAAAATAAACCTGCATAATGTTGACCCAGCGCAACCATTATTGCACCAGTTAAAGTGGCGAAATCGATAACAATTTTCGGCTTATACATTTCACATCCATAAGTAATTATATCAGCAAGCACTAACCTACCCTCTGCGTCTGTATTCAATACCTCTACATTAATACCTTTATATGATTTAATTATATCTCCTGGTTTATAGGCTGTCCCACTTGGCATATTTTCAACTAATCCAACTATTCCTGCATACGAAAAATTTGTTTTAATGTTACTTAAATATTTGATTATGGATGCTGTAACAGCAGCTCCTCCCATATCCCATTTCATATCTTCCATACCGGCACTTGGTTTAATTGATATTCCTCCACTATCAAAACAAACGCCCTTTCCTACAAATAATATATCTACACCTTTCTTAGAATTCTTTTTAGCAAATTCCATAACTCTTGGTTCTCTCGCACTACCTTGGCTAACTGCTAACAAGCAATTTAAACCAATCTTTTTGATTTTTTCTTTTTTTAATATTTTAATATCTACGGTGGATTGGTTAATTGTTTTTTTTGCTCTTATTGTAAAAGTATCTGGATACAGTATATTACTAGGTTCTGATACTAATTCTTTTAAAAAATTAATTGATTGAAGAAGATTAGAATTTATTTTTGTATTTTTATAATCAGTTTTAAACTTAGAATTTTTAGATTTATTTTTATAAATTGAATAAATAAAGTCTTTTTGGCAAAATCCCAAAACAACATTGTCTAAAGTTTTTTTATCAAAAGAGTTGATATGTATTTTAGTAGCAGAGTATTTGGATGAAATATCATAGATAAATGAACCTATAATCTTAGATCCTAAATTAATATCAAAAGTAGAAGTTTGATTTATAGATATTTTAATTTCTGAGTTATCAACAAAAATTAAATATTTGAAGACTTCAATATTATTATATCTGAATTTTTGGTATTTAGTTTTATTTGGTAGATTTTTTAAAAGGCCAACAGATAATATAATGCTTTGATTAGATTTATTTATTAAGTTAAATTGAGCTTTCATGTTCAGAGGTGCCAAATTTTACATAATTTCTAATTATTTTAAATACATTTTAATAAATATAATAATTTTTATTGGTTTGATTTGGTTATCACAAGTTTTGAGAATACTAGAGCTTCAATACTCTATTTCAAATCAATTATTAGATGTCATTAAAACGACAAGTTTTGTTTTACCCAGCTTTATAAACCCATTGATGCCATTTTTACTTCTACTTGCTAGTTTTTTTTTAAATTACAGATTTAATTCGAGCAATGAAATCATAATATTAAAGCAGTATCTTGACTTTAAAGAAATTTTAACATTACTCACAATCCTTACATTTGGTTTATTTATCTTATATTTTATAAACAACGAGTACTTTTCAGTTAAAATGTATAATAAATATAAAATCAAAGAGCTTGAGATAAGAAATAATTTGAAGCTAGGATCCCCATCACAAAATGAATTTCACATCGACAGTCAAGTAAGTATATTTTTTGAAAAAGAAAAAAATGGTATTTTTTATGACATCGAGGCATTGATATATGATGAAGGTCAATTTATAAAATCAAAAAATGCTGAAATTGAAATTTCGAAAAAAAATTTTAATTTAGTCTTTTATGACGGTGAAAGATTATTATTAAATCTTAATGAAAAAAGTAAGACTAACTTCGATAAATTTACATACAGTATAGAAAATAATGATGTAGAAGATCTACTTATGGACAAAGAACATTATAACACCCTAGAATTAATAAATCATAATGATAATGAATTTTTTAATCAAGGCCATAATCGAATTTATCAGTATATCCTTACGATATTAATTATATTTATTTCATTTAAAATTATTTTCTTGTATGAACCAAAGAAAAATTTATTAAAAAAATTTGGAATAATCTTCATGTTTCTATTATTTGTGCAAGTTATTAATTCATATTCAATATTTTTACTGAATAATGATAACTTACTATTGAGCTATTATTATGTAATTAATTTATCATTCTTATTGATATTTTTTATATTTATAAACAAGGTATTAAAATGACTTTAGTAAATTATTTTTATAAGAAATTTGTCTTATCTTTCTTGATATGCTTAGGCTCTAGCTTAACTATATTTTATATTTTTTCATTATTAGGAAATTTAGGAGAGAAACATGCTTTTTCTTTAATACTATACCTAAGTTTACTAAATGCATTTCAAATTATTTCATATGTACCCTCATTAATTATTATATTAACAATTGTTTTATTAGTAATTTTTTTTCGTTCTAAAAATGAATTAATAATATTTAAAGAGTATTTGTCAGTAAAAGTGATTATTTTAGTTTTTTTACCGATATCCATAATTTTTTCAGCTTTTACAGTTAATAAGGACATAATAATTGATGGAATTGAAAACAAAAAATTAGATTTATTCAATTCAAATAATAATCAAAAAGTAAAATTAGTAATCTCGGAGAATAAAGAATTTAAATCTTTTACCATATTAAAAGATCTTGATTTGATTAATTCTTCAGTTTCTAAGTATCAAAAATATTATAGTGACAAAGACTCAATTATTTCAGGAGAATTTAGTAATTATATAGATCTTAAAGACAATAAGCTAGTTGCTAAAGAATATACGTTGTTTAAAGATAATAGTTTTCAGAATATATCTCAAGAAAAAATCATTTTACCAAGCATTGAAAACTTAATAGGTGATAAATTCATAACAAAAACTAGGGTTGACAAAAAATTATTTAATTTAAATTTCAAAAGCACCAATGGAATAATTTTTTTTGTAATCTTCTATATTTCTATATTTTTGATTTTGTTTAGTAAAAATATTGTTGATCGAAAAGCAAATTTTTTTATTCCAGTAATGTATAGTCTTCTATTATTAGTATACTCATTAATTATTTTCAATATTGATATTAAATTGTTCAATAAAGAAATGTATATTTTTGCAACTCTTTTTATCTTGTTAAGTTTCTACAAATTTTATAAATATGAATAAGATTGCCATAATTTTTTTTATTCTTTTGTTTACGTTTAAACAAATTATTTTTGCAGATACAAAAGATGACACTTACATAAATACAAAAAATATTTCATACGATGAGAAAAAAAATATTGTAGAACTATCTGATAACTCTAAAATTAATATTAATGATACTAATATCCTCATCGATAAAGGAATTATTGATTACAATAAAGATGAGATTGAAGTATTTGGAAATTTTTACCTTTATCAAGATTTAAATATCCTAAGTGGCAAAGATTTAAAAGGGGATACTAAGCTAAAAAATTTTAGGGCAAATGATGTAAGCTATATTTATAATAATGATTTAAAAATTGACTCTAATAAAGCTGAAAGAATTAATAATAATATTATTTTTTATAATAATTTTATTACACCATGTGAATTAGATGGGTATTTTAACTGCCCTACTTGGTCACTAAGAATAGATGAGACAAAATATGATATCGAAAAAGATAAGTTTACTCATTTTGATACTTTTTTACAAATAGCAGACTATAAGGTGTTTTATATTCCATATTTTACTCACTATGGTGCAACAGCCCCAAGGCAAAAAGGTTTTTTAACCCCTACACTTGAATTTGTCATAGGTGGAAATAGTGGTCTTAAAACACCGTATTATCTTCCTTTAAACATAAATACGGACGTAACGATCACACCGACTTGGTTATTTGACAAAAGTTATCAGATATTGGAAAACTATCAACTTAACACAGTTCTAAATCAAAAAATATCAGGTGGTCAAACTGAAATTACTATTGATAACATAAAAAATAAAAATAATAGCAACATCAATACTTCTGCAAAAATATATACAAAACAAGTAGTAAATAAAAATATGATTTTATCTGCTAACGGACTTTTCACAAATAGTATTTCAACAACAAGATCAATAAATAATGAACCTGTTTCATTCGAAGATATTTACCTAAAAATAGAGAACTATAATATTTTTAATAGAAATGATTACTTAAAATCTGAATTAGCAACGGTAGAGTCTTTTAATATTCATCAAAAAGAACAAATACCAATATCCCCAAGTTTTAATTATCACAATACAATTTTATTAAATGAGTCATCTTTGTTAACAAACCTTAATTATCAAATCTTATATAGAGATAGTTCAACCGCAGCCAACCCAAAAGAAAATCAAATCTTGAATTTAAATAGCTTCTTAATCTTTAACAATAATATTGGTAATATTAATTTTTTTAATAAATTAAGTTCATTTAACTCATTAAATTCCTATAAATTTGAAAATAATCCAGCATTAAATCGTCAAGAGAATAATAATAATTTAGTTTTTTCCTCTGATTTATATGTGAAAAAATATAAATTTACAAAGCCACGATTTAAAATAATTTATTTCCAAGATATTGCACATTCTTCAAATATTTTGAATGAGGATAGTAATTCATTAAGTTTTAATTATATAAATCAATTTAGTGATAAAAGACTCTTTGGAAATGACTTAACAGATAACTCATCAAGAATTGTTTATGGTATAGAAAATAAAATAAATCTTTTGAAAAAAAATTTTAATTTTAATTTAAATCAGTCTTATGATTTTCATGAAAATAGTAATTATGCAAATAAGGTGAATCAGGAAGATAGGTTTTCTGATTATGCATTGGAATTAAAAACCAATTTTAATGATTTGAAATTTAATATAGACATGAGGATTGATGAAAATACTCTCAGTAGAAAAGAAATGAGTTATTCATTAAATTTGTCAAATCCATTAAATTTTGGTCTTAATTATAATGAAACGAAGAAGAATGCATATAAAGACCTATCTAATGATACAAAATCACTAAATGTATCTGTTAAAAAGGAAATAAATAATAATTTCTCTATGTCGTATATTTCCAATATGGATTTAAAAAATAACTACAGTCCTTATTCAGATACAATTACACTTTCTTTATTTGATGAATGTTCCCAATTAGACTTATCTTATAGTAATGATAGGTATAATGATAATTACAACACAGTCCCAGAGGAAAAAATAAGTATTAAGTTTTCCATGGATTATCTTGGATTTTTTGGATATGAACAAAAAACAGATTTATTTTTTGAGGAAACAGGGAATTTCAGCAGTGGAAATTAAAAAATTTTTAAAAAATTGTGTAAAAATTTTTAAACTATCTTTTATCTTTCTAACATTACATAGCTTTTCATATGCAAATATAATTTATGATAAAAACAATATCTTAATAACTAAAATTGAATTAGAACAATTTATGGATTTATATGCAGCAAATAAAAATTTTGAAATTGCTAACGATTTAGCATTAAAAGAATTAATTCTTTTAAAAAAAAAGATAGCTCAAATAGAAAAGAGTCAACCTGAATACATTAGTTCAATTGGAAATTTGATAAAATCAACTTATGGTAAAGAAATTTATGATAATAAAATATCTAGAGATTTTTTTATATATTTAAAAATAAGAGAAGAATTCATATTAGATTTTTTTAAAAATGAATTTACCGAAAAAGATATCTCAAATGTTTTAAGTAGTTTTGAGGAATTCAAGTTACAAATTAGTAATAATAACTGTAAAACTATAATAAAAATTATTGATCACAATTCCTATGAAAATTTTAATAAAGTTTTATTCGATAATTTAAAGAATAAAACCAAATCTTTTGAAATTAATATCGAAGGAAAAACTTACAATGTTTGCATCGACCAAAAAAGATTAAATTTAATTGAAAAAAAGATAATTGAATATATCGAGGTAAAAACTGAGGAAGACTTTAATAAATTTTTCTATGCCAATTAAAAATAAATATGTTTTTGTGGGTGATACCAATTCTATTAATATTGAAATAATATTGAAATCTGCTCCCTATCTTGAAAAAAAAGTTAATTATATTTTAATCGGCAACATCAGGGATATACAAAAATATATGCAAAAAATTAAATTTAAATTAAGTATAAATGAAATTATAAATCCTCTAGATTTTAGGGAATGTAAGAGCAAATTTATTAATATTTTCAATATAGATAATGTAAGTCAAAAAAAATATCAAAATATTATAAATCAAATAAAAATATCTAATCATTTATCCAGCTTAACTAAATTTGATTTAATAACTATGCCTATCAATAAATCATTATTTAAAAAAAAGATAAAGTTTACTGGAATGACAGAATATTTAGGAATTATAAACAATAAAAAGACAATTATGCTTATGTATGGAGAAAAATTTTCAGTAATTCCTTTTACAACGCATATAAATTTAGGAAGCATCAAAAAAAATTTAAATATAAAAAAATTAAATGATTTCTTAAAATTACTTTTAGTACTCATCAAAGAAAAAAAATATAGATTAAATTTTAAACATTTAATTTTTTTGTGTTATAACCCACATTGTAGTGAAGATGGAACTATTGGAAATGAAGATAAATTAATTTCAAATTCAATTAAAAAATTTAAGAAAATTATGGGGCCATATCCTGCAGATAGTGCCTTCAATAATTTCGAAAAAGGATCTTTATATATATCGACATACCATGATCAATGTTTAATTCCATTTAAAATACTTAATAATAAAGGAATTAATATTACTCTAGGTTTAAATTACAGACGTTTAAGCCCATCTCATGGGACTGCAGTTGATAAAAAATTTAAAAATATGTCCAATAACTCATCATACCTTGCATGTATGCAAATTTGAAAAAAAAATACGGTCAAAATTTTTTAATTGACAATAATATTTTAAAAAAAATCTCTGCTTTAATACCAAGGAATAATCAAAATATTTTAGAAATTGGACCAGGTAATGGAAAATTAACTGATGAAATAATCACTACAAAACCCAAAAAACTTTCAATTGTTGAAATTGATAAAGATTTGATAATAAATTTGAAAGAAAAATATAGTAATAATAAAATTATTAAAATTATAAATGCTGATATATTGGACCTATCAATATCAGAGGAATATCAAATTGTCGTCTCTAACCTTCCTTATAATATTTCATCACAAATACTTATAAAACTTTCTCTTCTAGAAAATATACCAAATAAATTAATTTTGATGTTTCAAAAAGAGTTTGCAAGAAGACTACTAAGTAAAAAAATTAATTCAATTAATTCAATAATATGTTGCTTTTACGATGTGAATTTAAACTTTCATGTAAGTAGAAATTGTTTCAGGCCAATACCAAAAGTAGACTCGAGTGTATTGACTTTCTCAAAAAAAAATAAAAGTCTTTTAGAAAAAGATGAAATTAATAATTTTATTAATTTTAAAAGAAATCTATTTTCATACAAAAGAAAATCTCTTAAAAATTTATTAAAAGAACATAAGCTTGAGAAAAAATTTGATCTGAGCCTTAGGGCTGAAGACTTAAATTTAAACACTTTAATAAGTATATTTAGATCAATTAATTTCTAAACTTATTAACAAATTTTGTTAAATTATTTAACCTTGATCTTCTTAAGCGTTCTGAATTAATAATATTTTGAATTTGATTTACGCAGTGACTCAAATCGTTATTTATAACTACGTAATCATACTCGGGGAAATGTGAAATTTCATCTTGTACTAAATCCATTCTTTTTTTCATTTCCTGAGCAGTATCTCTACCCCTTTTTTTTAATCGGTTTACTAATTCTTTCTTGCTAGGTGGTAGAATGAATATACCAACTACCTCTTGTCCACTTTGTTTTAATTGTTGATATCCTTGCCAATCAATATCAAATAATACATCCTTTTTCTTTTTAAATAATTTTTCAACAGAATCTTTTAATGTGCCATAATTAAATCCAAAAACTTTTGCATGTTCTATAAAATTATTTTTAGCTTTTAGCTTTTGAAAGTTAGTTTCACTGATAAAGATATAATCTTTTTTATTCATTTCACCTTTTCTAATTGGTCTTGTTGTGCATGAAATTGAGAGTGCTATTGACTTGTCTTTAATTAATAGTTTTTTTGATATAGATGTTTTACCAGCGCCAGAAGGTGAGGATAAAACTATACAAAAATTTTTACTTTTAATTTCCAAAGATAAGACTTGCATTAGTGCCCCCAAAGCCAAAAGAGTTTGAAATAATATTATCTACTGACTCTGAAATAGCCTCATGAGGTATTAAATTAATATTTGTTGATTTTTCAGGATTGTCCAAATTTAAAGTTGGAGGTAGGGTTTTAGTGTCTAAAGATTTCAATGAAAATACAGCTTCAACTGCTCCAGCAGCTCCTAACAAATGACCTATGGCAGATTTATTAGAACTCATAAATAAGTTTTTATTTGAACCCAATAATCTTTCAACGGCTGATAATTCTATCATATCGCCAACAGGGGTTGAAGTTCCATGCGCGTTGACGTATTGGATTTTATCTGATGATAACCCAGACTCTTTAAGAGCCATTTCCATAGCCCTATAACCTCCATTGCCATCCTCTGATGGTTTTGTAATATGAAAGGCATCACCAGACATCCCATAGCCTTTGACTTCACCGTATATTTTAGCATTACGTTTTTTTGCGTGTTCTAGCTCTTCTAGTACTAAGACACCTGCACCTTCTCCCATTACAAAACCTGACCTATCTTTATCCCAAGGTCTGGATCCTAACTTCGGTTGATCATTGAAAGTATCACACAACGCCCTAGCGGCAGAAAAACCTGCTATACCTATAGGGCATATTGCGGCTTCTGCACCTCCACAAACCATTATATCTGCTTTATCATTTTTTATAATTGTAAAAGAGTCTCCGATTGCATGTGTTCCTGTGGCGCATGCAGTAACAGGTGAACTGTTAGGGCCCTTAAGATTATATCTAATTGAGATATGACCTGATAATAAATTTATTAATGAAGATGGAATAAAAAAGGGAGAAATTTTTCTTATACCTTGGTTATCCAATACAGATGAGTTTCTATAAATAGTATCAAGACCACCTATTCCAGATCCAACCATAACTCCTGATCTGTAGGAGGAGTCACTATCAGACTCAAAACCAGAATCCATAACTGCCTCATGCGCAGCAATAAGGCCTAGTGCAATAAACCTATCAATTTTTCTTTGGTCTCTAGTAGTTACGATGTCATTGTCAATTAATGTATCATCGATAGAGGCAGCAATTTTACAAGGATACTCATCGACATCAAATTTGTTGATTTTTGATATACCACTTTTTGAGCCAACAAGCGCCTCCCAACTATTTTTAACTGTATTACCAAGAGGGTTAATAGTGCCCAAACCTGTAACAACTACTCGTCTCAATATTGTAATAACTTATTTTAAATATCAGTTTGAGTTAGCAGTTAAATATGAGACTGCATCTTTTAATGTAACGATTTTTTCTGCAGCATCATCAGGAATTTCACATCCAAACTCTTCTTCAAATGCCATAACTAACTCAACGGTATCAAGACTATCAGCCCCTAAGTCATCTATAAATTTAGAGTCACTTTGAATTTTTGACTCTTCAACACCCAAGTGCTCAACTACGATTTTTTTTACTCTATCTTCAATGTCGCTCATTTTATAACCTCTTAGAAATAAATTTTTAACGTTCGTACCACATTATGATTAATATTCAAATATTTTATTATATTAATGCCAATCCTCCATTTACGTGGATAGTTTGACCTGTGATATAGCTAGCATTATCTGAACAAAGGAAACCAACAGTTTTAGCGATATCTTCAGGGTTTCCTAGTCTCTTCATGGGAATTTTCTCTAAAATAGTATTTTTTTGGTTTTCGTTAAGCTTTTCAGTCATATTAGATTGAATAAATCCTGGGGCAACACTGTTCACAGTTATATTTCTAGAGGAAAGCTCCAAGGCAAGTGATTTGACAATACCTGATATAGCCGCTTTAGAAGCAGTATAGTTAGTCTGACCAGGATTACCAGTATGCGCTACGACAGATGAGATAAAGACAACTCTACCAAATCTTTTTTTTACCATTTTTTTTATAAAATGTTTTAAAAGATAAAACGAAGAATTTAAATTAATATCAATAACATCGGCCCATTCGTCCGCAGACATCCTTAAAAAGATATTATCTTTTGTGATGCCAGCGTTCAAAACTAAAAAATCTATATCAATATCTAACAACTCTTCTAAATTAGTATTAGAGATATTTGATAAATTTAACTCTTTAAATTTAATGAAGTTATCTTTTGATTTTACTTTATTTATGTTTGTTGTTGATGCATAAACGTTTTCACATCCATTATCGTTAAAATAGTGACATATAGAATTTCCAATAGAACCTGTACCACCCGTAATAAATAATCTTTTTTGTTTAAACATAGTTATTTATATCCTCATAATTTGAAATACAAAATCTATTTCCTTCAAAATTTTTTGGTATCATATTAAGAAGAGTTTTTTTTGGTCCTATTTCAATAAATTTGTCTATTTCAAGGTTTAATATGATCTTCATTGTTTCTGACCACATAACTGGCGAGTGTATC
>MDTG01119863.1_pt1 | contig 12773 bp, 15 predicted proteins | sample 811421 | NCBI WGS metagenome assembly MDTG01 (sample SAMN05326645, study PRJNA326480) | marine metagenome | isolation source: seawater | place: Pacific Ocean: South East | collected 2011 | reverse complement strand
TCTTCTTAGTCTAGTCAGGATAATTTTGAGCAAACTACACAATGATTTAGCTAATTGCATCAGATTTTTATCAATTGATGCTGTTCAAAAGGCAAATTCGGGTCACCCAGGGATGCCTATGGGTATGGCAAATGTTGCGACGGTACTTTTTAAAAATTTTTTAAAGTTTAATCCAAAAAATCCAGATTGGTTAAATAGAGATAGATTTGTTTTATCAGCTGGTCATGGCTCTATGCTACTATACTCTCTGCTGTACCTAACAGGATATAAAAGCATATCAATTAATAGTATCAAAAAATTTAGGCAACTTAATTCTATTTGTGCTGGACATCCTGAGTATCATCCAAAAACTGGTATTGAAACAACAACAGGTCCTCTTGGTCAAGGAATATCTAATGCAGTTGGTTTTGCAATTGCTGAAGAAGTTCTGAAAAATAAATTAGGAAAAGATTTAATTAATCATAAAACTTATGTTTTAGCTGGTGATGGGTGCTTGATGGAGGGAATAAGCCATGAAGCGATGAGTTTAGCGGGACACTTAAGGCTTAAAAATTTAATTATGCTATTTGATAATAATTCAATTTCAATTGATGGCCCAACAAATCTTGCTGTTTCAGATAATTTTAAAAAAAGATTTGAAGGCTATGGCTGGAATTATGTTTCTATCAATGGTCATAATGAAAAAGAAATTTTTAAAGCACTAAAAAAAGTTCAGAATGCAAAAAAACCTACAGTTATTTCTTGTAAAACAAAAATTGGATACGGTTCACCAAATAAATCAGGAAAAGCATCATCACATGGAAGTCCCTTAGGATTAGATGAAATCAAACTAGTAAGAAAAGGCTTGAATTGGAAATATAAACCCTTTGATATCCCGAACAAAATTTTAAAAGAATGGAGAAAAATTGGTCAAAGGGGCGAAGCTACAGAAAAAAAATGGAAAAAAATATTTAATAGAAAAAAAATAAAATTTAATCATATTTTAAAAAGCAATTTTACTTCAGCACTTAAAAAAGAAAAAGATAATGCTATAAAGGAACCAAAAAGTTTAGCTACTAGAAAATGTTCAGAAATGACATTGAGTGCATTAACAAAGCAAAAAAATAATTTAATTGGGGGCTCTGCAGATTTAGCAGGATCAAATAATACCAAAACAAAAAGTCATAAAATAATTAAACCAGGAAATTTTAATGGAGACTATATTCACTACGGAGTGAGAGAACATGCAATGAGTGGAATTATGAATGGTATTGCTCTTCACAGCAATCTTATTCCTTATGGAGGTACTTTTTTAATTTTTTCTGACTATTGCAAGCCTTCGATCAGATTATCGGCCCTTATGCAAAAAAGGATTATTTATGTGATGACGCATGATTCTATTGGCCTTGGAGAAGATGGGCCTACCCATCAACCCATAGAACAACTTTCAGGTTTACGTGCAATACCTAACTTGAATGTTTTTAGACCAGCAGATCGAATTGAGACAATCGAATGTTGGGAAAATGCTTTGAAAAGTTCAAAGACCCCTAGCGTTTTGTCTTTAACAAGACAAAATTTAAATCCCATCAGAAACACGCACTCTAATTTAAACAAATGTTCATTAGGAGCTTACGAGGTTTTAAGAACAAATAAAAAAATTAATTTAGCTATATTAGCTAGTGGATCTGAAGTTAATCTAGCGATAGAAGTCAGCCATAAATTAGCCAAAGATAACATATATTCTAAAGTAATATCGATGCCTTGTATGGAACTTTTCGACTTACAAAATAAATCATATAAAAATAAAATTTTAAACGAAACAAAATTTAAAATATCAATAGAAGCGGGAACAACCGATTATTGGAAAAAATATATAGGTACTAATGGTATTACTTTTGGTATTAATGAATTTGGCAAAAGTGCGCCGTATAAAGATATCTATAAATATTTTGGACTTGAGAGCGCAAATATAACAAAAATTACAAAAAAATTAATAAAAAATAAATGACAATTAAAATTGGAATTAATGGAATGGGAAGAATTGGTCGTATGGTGTTGAGATCAATTATAGAAAGTAAAAATAAAAATTTAAAAATTAATCATATAAACAATAGATCAAATTCAGAAGCTACCTCAAAACTAATCAAATACGATTCTATACATGGAAAATTTAATGCTGATATTAATTTTGACTCAGATCATTTAATAATAAATAAAAATAAAATTACATTTTCTCAAGAGACAAAAATTGAAAATATCAGTTGGAAAAAATATAATGTTGATTATGTTTTTGAATGCACTGGAAAATTTAATTCAAAAGAAAAACTTCTTGCACACTTAAAAAATGGTGCAAAAAAAATAATTGTTTCCGCCCCATGTAAAAATGCCGATAAAACAATAGTATTTGGTGTTAATGAGGATATAATTACAAAAGAGGATAAAATAATATCTGCCGCCTCATGTACCACAAATTGTCTTGCGCCAATAGCAAGTGTTCTTAATGAAAATTTTGAAGTTGAAAAAGGTTTTATGACTACAATTCATGCATTTACAAGCGATCAAAGAATTTTAGATAATTCTCACAAAGATCCTAGAAGAGCAAGATCTGCAAGTCAATCCATAGTGCCTACCTCGACAGGAGCTTCAAAAGCAATAGGAGAAATAATTCCAAGCCTAAAAGGTAAATTAGAAGGTATTGCCATGAGAGTACCTACTCCCAATGTTTCACTTGTTGAATTAGTCTTTTGTACAAAAAAAGAAATTGATATAAAAAAAATTAATGATGCTTTTGAATATGCATCCAGAAATAAATTAAAAAATATCTTAGAAGTTTCTCATGAAAAATTGGTGTCTATAGATTTTAATCATAATCCAGCCTCAGCTATTTTAGATTTTTCTTTGACAAATGTGGTTGGTAACAAAATGGGTAAAATTTCAGCCTGGTACGACAACGAATGGGGTTTTTCAAATAGAATGTGTGATATTGCTGAAAGTTTACACAAAGTTTCTTAATGAAAAGTATTGTCAACGAAAGAAATCTTAATAATAAAAAAATATTATTAAGATTAGACTTGAATGTTCCTTTAGACAATGGAAAAATAACTGATACAACAAGAATTGATAAAATTCTTCCAACTCTAAATTTTTTGATAAAAGAAAAATCAAAAATTATAATCTTGTCTCACATTGGAAGACCAAGGGGTAAAATTGTCAAAGAACTCTCTTTAAAACCAATTTGTGAATATTTACAAAGTAAAATTGGTAGTAATGTAAAACTAATCGGAGAAGATATTTATAAAATAACAGATAGAAATTTTTTTGATAAATTCAGTGAGGAGATTTTAATGTTAGAAAATATTAGATTTTATTCTGAAGAAGAAAAAAATGATATTAATTTTGCAAGACATCTATCAAATTTTGGAGATGTATATGTAAATGATGCATTTTCATGTTCGCATAGGGCTCATGCTTCAATTCATGAAATTCCTAAATTCTTACCATCATTTTCTGGATTACAGCTAGACTTAGAAGTCAACGCACTATCCAAAATCACTTTGGAAATTACGAGACCGATTTCATGTATAATTGGTGGATCTAAAATTTCTACGAAAATTAATGTTATTAAAAGCTTAATTTCTAAATTTGATAATCTTATAATTGTTGGAGGTATGGCTAATAATTTTTTAGAATTTTTAGGACACAATGTTGGAAAATCCATAAAAGAAAAAAATTGCGATATGATAGTCAAAGAAATCATCGCGCTTTCAGGGAAAGAAAAATGTGAATTAATTTATCCACAAGATGTAATTGTATCTAAAGATCTAAATGGATCCTCTCAAAAAAAAGAATTAAATGAAGTATCATCTAATGAAATGATATTAGATATCGGTCCAAAAACCATTGAGAAAATAACTAAAATTATTGACAATAGTAAAACAATATTGTGGAACGGACCTGCTGGATATTTTGAAAATCCAAAATTTGCTAATGGAAGTATAAAAATAGCAAATAAAATAATTGAAAAAAATAAAGCAAATAAAATTTTTTCAGTTGCAGGAGGAGGAGATACTGTCGCTTTATTAAACAGCTTAAATGTTGTTGATAATTTTAACTTTGTTTCAACTGCAGGTGGAGCTTTTTTAGAATATCTTGAAGGTAAAAAGCTACCTGGTATAACCGCATTAAATTAAATGTCTGAACTAAATAAAATTGCACTAAAAATTATTTCTAACGGCAAAGGTATCCTTGCAGCTGACGAAAGTAATGGAACTATGACAAAAAGACTTGAGGCAGTAAAAATATCATCTTCTCCAGAAAATAGACTTTTATTTAGGGAGACTCTTTTTTCATCTGAAAGCATGAAAGCATGCATTGGTGGTGTCATTCTTTACGATGAAACAATAAATCAAACTTTAAAATCGGGGAAAACAATTCCTGAATTGATATCTGATTCTGGAGCATTGCCAGGAATTAAAGTTGATACAGGTGCAAAAAATTTGGCAAACTCTTCTGAGGAAAAAATTACAGAGGGCTTGGACGGACTTAGAGAAAGATTAAAAAAATATTATGAAATTGGAGCAAGATTTACAAAATGGAGAGGTGTTTATTCTATTAGTAAAAAATACCCAAGTGAACTCGCGAATACTAGTAATGCTCATGCTTTAGCTAGATACTCTGCACTTGTTCAAGAGAATGGGATGGTTCCAATTGTAGAACCCGAAGTGTTAATGGAAGGAAATCACTCAGCAGATATTTGCTTAAAAAAAACATCAGAAGTTATTAAAAAATGTTTTGAAGAGTTAATAATTCATAAAGTTGATTTGTCTGGAATTATTTTAAAGCCAAACATGATATTACCAGGTAGCAAATCACAAGATAAAATAACTAATGAAGAGATTTCACTGAAAACACTTGAATGTTTAAAAAATTCAGTACCTAGTGAAGTGCCTGGAATTGCTTTTCTATCTGGTGGTCAATCTGAGATTGAGGCTACAAAAAATCTAAATTTAATAAATAAAAATAATAAAACTAATTTCATAATGACATACTCTTATGGGAGAGCTTTGCAGCAAAGTGCTCTTAAAATTTGGTCGAAAAATACAAGAGATATTGAGGCAACCCAGAAGACTTTTAATCACAGAGCTAATATGTGCACCTTAGCTGCTCAAGGAAAATGGGCTAGTGAACTTGAGAATAAATAAAAAAAAATTTATATACCTTATTTCTCCAAATAAAATTTATAAAAATTTTTATAACAAACTTAACAAAGTATTAAAAACCGGTAAAGTTAGTTTTTTTCAATTAAGACTCAAAAAATATTCCTTTAAAGAAAAAATTTTTATAGGAAAAAAAATAAAAATTATTTGTAAAAAAAATAAAGTTAAATTTTTAATAAATGATGATCCGTTTCTTGCAAAAAAATTAAAAGCAGATGGTTGTCATATAGGTCAAAAAGATATGCCTTTGAAGGAAGCAAGAAAAATAATTGGTAAAAAAATAATAGGAGTTACATGTCACAATTCTCTTAAATTAGCACAAACAGCAATCAAAAATGGTGCGAGCTATGTGGCCTTTGGTGCTTTTTTTTCCTCTAAAACTAAAAAAACGAAATACAAGGCATCAATAAAAATTATAAATAAGATAAAAAAAATTAATAAAATTCCAATTGTCGCTATTGGAGGCATTAATTCAAATAATTATAAAAATCTATTGTTGAATAATGCTAATTTTTTAGCTATTTCAAACTACATTTGGAAAAATAAAAAATATGAACCATTTCAAGCTTTGGAAAAATTAAAATGAAAATTAATGCTGGAGAAATTAGAGTAGGAATGCTTTTAGAATATAAAAATGATTTGTGGCAGGTTTTAAAAACTCAACATGTGAAACCAGGAAAAGGTGGTGCATTTGCACAGGTTGAAATGAAAAGCGTAAATAAAAATACTAAATTAAATGAAAGATTTAGATCTAATGAAACAGTCGAAAAAGCGTCTTTAGAGGAGATAAAATTTAATTATCTTTATGCTGACGAAGACAAATATTTTTTTATAGAACCTAAAACATTTGAGCAAATAGAAATAAAAAAAGATCTTGTTGGAGAAAAAGGCAAACTATTAACCGAAAATCTTGAAGTATCTATAAGTTTTTATAATGAAAATCCATTAGTAGTTGAGCTTCCTAATCAGATAAAATGTAAAATTGATACAACTGATGCTTCAATAAAAGGACAGACAGTATCATCATCTTATAAGCCTGCCAAACTTGACAATGGTTTGAATATTCAAGTGCCACCTTTTATTGAGTCTGGTGATGAGGTAATAATCGATACTAGAAATTTAGAATATGTAAAAAAAATATAAAATGATCTCTATCTCCTCAAATCTAAATCTAATGATTAAAGCAGCAGAAAAAGCTTCAAAATCAATTATTAGAGATTTTGGAGAAGTTGAAAAATTACAAGTATCAAAAAAAGGCCCCTACGATTTTGTCACCAAAACTGACAAAAACGTAGAAAAGATCTTAATTGAAGAGCTATCAAAATCAAAAAAAAATTATTCTTTTATTACCGAGGAAAGTGGCATTATAAATAATAAAGACATTGAAAATATTTGGATTATTGATCCTATAGATGGAACAACAAATTTCCTCCATGGTATCCCACATTTTGCAATTTGTATTGCTCTCAAATCTAAAAATGAAATAATAAGTGGTTTAATATTTGATCCTATCAAAGATGAAATGTTTTTCTCTGAAAAAAACAAAGGAGCGTTTCTAAATAATCATAGATTAAGGGTTTCAAATAAAAATTCATTGGATGATTGTTTATTTTCAAGCAACCATGAAGGTGTTAATTTTAGCAATTTAAATATGAGATACACAGGTTGTGCTGCACTAGATTTGGCTTATGTAGCTTCAGGAAGATTAGATGGTTTTTTTCATAATAAAATTAATCTTTGGGATGTTGCAGCAGGAGCTTTAATGGTTAGTGAAGCAGGAGGCGTTGTAAATGATCTTAACAAATTTGATACTAATAATATTGATATTAGGGCCTCAAGTAGTGCAATTAACGACAAAATGCTTGAAAATTTAAAGAACTTTTAATTGTGTTCTAAAATTCTTTTGTTATAAGTCACGTAATGAAAAAAGACATTCACCCAAGCTACCACAAAATAAAAGTGGAAATGACAGATGGAACCCAATTTGAAACAAAGTCAACTTGGGGCTCAGAAGGAGATTTATTAAAACTAGAAATAGATCCCAAATCACATTCAGCGTGGACAGGTGGAAAGCAAAAGTTAATGGATAAAGGCAGAATAAGTAAATTTAATAAAAAATTTCAAAATTTTAAGTCAGATAAAAATTAGATGTCAAATGCTCCTTTAATGCCTATGGCTACTGCTGTATGGTTAGTTGAAAATACCACGCTTACATTTAAACAAATAGCAACTTTTTGTAAACTGCATGAAGTAGAAATACAAGGCATAGCGGATGGAGAAGTGGCTAAAGGAATTAAGGCCTACAATCCAATAATATCAGGCCAACTATCTAGAGAAGAAATAGAGTTATCATCACAAGATGAAAATAGACCGCTACAAATAAAAAGCAACGATATAGAAATATCTAATACAGAAAAAAAAATAAAAAAATATATACCTCTTTCTAAACGGCAAGACAAACCTGACTCTGCTCTTTGGTTATTAAGACAACATAATATTCTAAAGGACTCTCAAATAGCTAAATTGGTAGGAATTACAAAAAATTCTGTAACATCTATAAGAAATAAAAGCTACTGGAACTATAATAATCTTTCACCTAAAGATCCTGTAGCATTAAATTTATTTTCTCAAAAAGATTTAATTAATGCTCTGGAAAAAGCTGAGAGAAGAATGAAAAGAGAAAAAAAATTAAAAGAAAAACTAAACAAAACTTCCTAAATTTAATGAATAAAATTTATGGACATAAAATTATAAAAATGCTAAGTAACGCTTTTTTTGGAGGTAGTTATTAAAATAGAAGTAAAAGATAATAATGTAGAACAGGCTCTTAGAGTTTTGAAACGAAAACTACAAAGAGATGGGTTTTTTAAAATTATTAAACTAAAAAATACCTACGAAAAACCGTCTGAAAAGAAAAAAAGAATTCTTCAAGAAAATATTAAAAGAGTAAAGAAACTTAATAAATTAAAAAATAGAATATAATCTATTTTTTTTGAGTTAAAATTAAATACTGTAATATCACGTGCATCAATATATGGTGAGAGTCTTCTGAGATGCCATAATTATTTGCATTAATATGAACAGAGATATCACTATTTTTTTTTAAAAAACCTCCATCAAAACCGCTAAAACCAATTATTTTTACACTTTTTTTTTTGCAAACTTTATTACTTCCTTTATATTTTTCGAGTTTCCTGATGAGCTTATTATTATTAAAAGGTCGTTTTTTTCAAATAAGCTTTCAGCCTGATATTTAAAAACTTGATCATAATTGAAATCATTTGAGATTGCTGTAATGGTTTCTAAATTACTAGATAAACTAATCACTTTTGGTTTAAGTTTTGTGTGTTGTCTTAAAAATTTTAGATAATCACATACGTAATGATTAGATATTGCAGCAGAACCTCCATTTCCACATACATAAATAGTTCTTTTTTTTTTCGTTGTTTCAAGAATTTGGGTAGATGCTTTTTCTAAAGCGCTTATATTTGAAGACATTATTGAATTTAGTAATGTAAATAAATATTCTTCTAAAAATTTTTGAAACTTTTTTTTCATTATTGTAAAAGCTATAAATAACTTACTTTAAATTCTGTACAAATAAAGAAATTAATGTATAAAACAACTTTATCGCGGGGTGGAGCAGTCTGGTAGCTCGTCAGGCTCATAACCTGAAGGTCGGCGGTTCAAATCCGTCCCCCGCAACCAAATCAGTTAAATTTTAAATCTTGATTTCCTACTATCTAAAAGAAAAGCTTTTACAGTTTCTTTAGTCAATTGATCAAATGACTTGCCAAATTTTTGAATTTTTTCAATAATTGATGGAGGTATAGTTATTATATGACATCCTAATTGCTTAGCTTGAATATAATTATAAGGTTCTCTCACACTTGCCCATAAAATCTTTACATTCTTAAAACTTTTTGCCATTTTAATACTTTTTAAAAACTCTGGAATTGGATCCTTTCCTGAATCTCCTGCTCTACCAGCAAAGATTGAAATTATTACTTCAGTTTTTTTATTATTTATTTTTTTTTAAAATTTTCTTAGTTTGTTCGGAGCTATAAACAGCTGTAATGTTTAATTTTATATTTTTGCTATTAAGTTCTTTAATAACACTTCCAGAAAATTGATTTTTTGAATTAACAACTGGTACTTTTACATAAACATTTTTACCCCACGTGCTTATTTTTATTCCTTGGTTAATCATTGACTTATGATCATCTGCAAAAACCTCGAAAGAAATAGGTTTGTTGCCACATTCATTTAAAATTTTTTTTGAATATGTTTTGTAATCTTTGGCTCCCGCCTTTCTCATCAAACTTGGATTTGTGGTAAAACCTTTAACTATTTTTATTTTATTAAATTTCTTTATTTGATTAAAATCAGCAATATCACAAAATATTTTTGTACCCATTATCTTATAAATTTTTTGTGATATCCTCGGTCATTTTTTTTGCATCAGCAAATAACATTAAAGTATTTTCTTTATAAAATAGATCATTATCAATTCCAGCATATCCAGGAGATAAGCTTCTTTTAACAAATAGTACAGATTTACATTTTTCTACATCAAGAACAGGCATTCCATAAATTGGACTTTGAGGATCTGTCTTAGCAACAGGATTAGTTACATCATTTGCGCCTATGACAAATGCAACATCTGCATTAGCAAAATCATTATTAATTTCTTCTAATTCAAATACTTCATCATAAGGAACATTTGCTTCTGCTAACAAAACATTCATATGCCCAGGCATTCTACCAGCAACAGGATGTATAGCATAAGATACTTTAATGTCATTTTTCTTTAGTGTATCTACCATTTCTCTTAAAGCATGTTGTGCTTGAGCAACTGCCATACCGTAACCTGGAACAATTATAACTGATGAGGCATTTTTCATTAAAAATGCAGCATCGTCTGCATTCCCACTCTTAACAGGTTTTTGCTCTACGTTTGATTTTTTATTGCTATCCTCTGTTGCTCCAAATCCACCTAATATAACATTGAAGAATGAACGGTTCATTCCTTTACACATTATATATGACAAAATTGCGCCGGATGATCCAACTAGTGCTCCTGTAATGATCAAAGCTGTATTTTCCAGAGTAAAACCAATACCTGCTGCAGCCCATCCTGAATATGAATTAAGCATAGAAATAACTACTGGCATATCTGCTCCACCAATCGGGATAATTAAAAGAAAACCAATTAAAAAAGAAACTACTAGAAGTAACCAAAACAAATTTGATGATTGTGAGGAGCAGAGTAAATAAATTATAACAAATATTGAAATTAAAATTATTGCATTAAGAGGGTGCTGGCCTTTAAATGTAATTGGTGAACCTGACATTATTCCCTGTAGTTTTAAGAATGCAATTACTGATCCAGAAAATGTTATAGCTCCAACCGCAGCTCCAATTGACATTTCAATCAAACTTCCAAGTTTAATATTTCCTTGTGTGCCCAAATTAAATGCTTCTGGATTTAAAAATGCAGAAATTGCAACGAAGACCGCTGCTAATCCTACAAGGCTATGAAATCCAGCAACTAATTCTGGCATAGCTGTCATTGGTATTTTATAGGCTATAAATGCTCCTATCGAACCGCCTATCAAAATGAACAATAATACAAAGATAAACCCAGTAGAAAAGTTACCTGTAGATAGAAATGTCACTATAATAGCAATAATCATTCCTAAAATTCCAAAAAAATTACCTTGTCTTGATGTTTCAGGAGATGACAAGCCCCTTAATGCAAGTATAAATAATACCCCTGAAACTAAATAAAAAATTGCGGATAAATTTGCTGAAATCATTTTTTATTTTTTCTTCTTTTTTTTGTACATAGCTAACATTCTTTGAGTTACAAGAAATCCTCCAAAAATATTAATTGCTGCTAAGCTTATTGCTAAAAATCCAAAAATACTTGAGATGTTAAAAATACTATCAGAATTTCCTGATAGACCTGCAATAATAGCTCCAACAATAATTACTGAAGAGATTGCGTTTGTAACAGACATTAATGGCGTATGCAAAGATGGAGTAACACTCCAAACCACATAATATCCAACAAATATTGAAAGGATAAATATACTAAGCCTAAATATTAAAGGGTCTATTTCCATAAATTATTTTATTAATGTCTTTTTTATAATTTCATCCTCTAAATTAATATTTATTTTTTTATTTTCTTTATCGAATAAATTATCAACAAAATTAAATACATTTTTTGCATATAAATTTGAGGATGATATGGGTAATTTATTTAGAATGTTACTCTCGCCCATTATTCTAACTCCATTTAATTCAATAATTTTATCAACTTTGGTAAATGCAGTATTTCCTCCTTGAATCGCTGCTAAGTCGTATATTACAGATCCTGCTTGCATATTATTTACCATATTTTCTTTAATTATTAACGGTGCTTTTTTTCCTGGAATTAAAGCTGTGCAAATTACAATATCAATTTTTTTTAACGTTTCTGACAATAGTTCCTCTTGTTTTTTTTTGAAATCATCTGAGGCTTCTTTTGCATATCCTCCGTCTGTTTCTAAATTTTCTGAACCTTCAACAGAAAGAAACTTTCCACCTAAACTTTCAACTTGCTCTTTTGATGCAATTCTTACGTCAGTAGCAAAAACAATTGCCCCCATCCGTTTTGCCGTTGCAATTGCTTGGAGCCCAGCCACTCCTGCACCAACAACTAAAACTTTTGCCGCAGGTACAGTTCCTGCAGCTGTCATCATCATTGGTATAGCTTTTTCAAAATTCCCAAATGCCTCTATGACTGCTTTATAGCCAGCTAGATTTGCTTGTGAGGATAATATGTCCATAGATTGTGCTCTTGTAATTCTTGGAAGTAACTCAAGAGAAAAAAGATTAATATTTTTTGTAACTAAATTTTTTAACTTTTGCTCGTTTTCATAAGGATTTAAAACTCCTATTAAAGTTTGATTTTTTTTTATCTCTTTAGTTTTATCTTCAGATAACAATCCAAGTTGAACAATTATGTCAGATGAATTTAAAATTTCATTATCACTTTTCAAAATTTTAGCTCCTAATTCTGTATATTGGTCATCATCTATCCCAAGATGAGAGCCATAATTTTCAGATAAAGATACCTCAAATCCCAGAGATGTATATTTTTTTATTATCTCAGGAGTTATAGCAATTCTTTTTTCTACTTTATGATCTTCTAATATAGAACCGATTTTCATAAGAGAAACCTATAGCAAGAATATTGCCATTAAAACCAAAACAACTACAACAGCGACAGTTCCCCACAGAACAAACTTTGTAAAGTTATTCCAGGTATTCTTATGGTTCTCGTTATCCATAAAAACTATTTTTGTCTTGCTTTAAATTTAGGATTTGTTTTGTTTATTACGTAAACTCTACCTCTTCTTCTAACTAATTTAGAATTTAAGTCTCTTTTTTTTATTGATTTAAGTGAGCTTTTTATTTTCATAATATATTTAGCCTGGCAATGTCCTACTCTTCCATGTCTTAAGACAAAGTACCATTGGCGCAGAAAGGCTTGACTTCCGAGTTCGGAATGGGATCGGGTATAACCCT
>MDTG01119439.1_pt1 | contig 12773 bp, 12 predicted proteins | sample 811421 | NCBI WGS metagenome assembly MDTG01 (sample SAMN05326645, study PRJNA326480) | marine metagenome | isolation source: seawater | place: Pacific Ocean: South East | collected 2011 | reverse complement strand
TTATTTAAAAAAGCAAATTAGTACTGATTTGAAATTAGCAAAAAAAAAATTAAATTAAAATATGGGAAAACAAGATATTAATTTACCAAAGACTGTTTTTTCTATGAAGGCGAACTTGCCAAATAAAGAACCTGGTATCATAGATAACTGGAAAAAAATGGACTTATATAATGAGTTAAGATCAGAAAGCAAAGGAAAAGAAAAATTTATTCTTCATGACGGCCCTCCCTATGCAAATGGAGATATACACATGGGTACAGCACTAAATAAAATATTAAAAGATATAATTGTTAAGTTTCATCAAATGAGCGGCAAAGACTCAGTCTACGTTCCCGGATGGGACTGCCATGGACTTCCAATCGAATGGAAAATTGAAGAGCAATACAAAAAAAATAAAAAAAATAAAAACGAAGTACCTATAAACGAATTTAGAAAAGAGTGTAGAGATTTTGCAAAAAAATGGATAAAGATTCACCAAGATCAATTTCAAAGATTAGGAGTAATTGGAGACTGGAAAAATTATTACTCCACAATGAGCTTTAGTGCCGAAGCTCAAATCGTCAGGGAATTAGGAAAATTCTTAAAAGAGGGGAGTTTATACAGAGGATATAAACCAGTTTTATGGTCTACAGTTGAAAAAACTGCTTTAGCTGATGCTGAAGTAGAATATAAAGAACATAAATCTGATACGATTTATACATCTTTTAAAGTTAAAGATTCAAAAGTGGAAGAATTAAAAAAAAGTGAAGTTATAATTTGGACAACAACACCTTGGACAATTCCTGCAAATAAAGCGTTAGCTTATAATGAATCCTTAAAATATTTAATTGTAAAAATTGAAGATAATACAGATTTTAAAGGTAGACAAATTGTTATAGCAGAAGCTTTATTAAAATCTGTAGTAGAGGAAAATAAAATAAAAAATTTTAAAAAAATTTTAGAATTTAAAGGTAAAGATTTTGAAGGAACTATCTGCAAACATCCGTTCTCAGAGATTGGATTTAACTATGATATACCTATGTTGCAAGCAAGATTTGTGACAACAGAGCAAGGATCTGGAATAGTTCACTGTGCCCCAAGTCATGGACCAGATGATTTTAACTTATGTATAAAAAATGGAATTAAAGCATTAGAAACTGTTGATGATGACGGCAAATATACAAAAAATGTTCCACAATTTGAAGGAATACATATTTTTAAAGCAAATAAAATAGTTGTTGAAAAATTAAAAGAACAAAAAAATTTGCTAGCAAGTGGTGAACTGGTTCATGAATATCCTCATTCTTGGCGATCAAAGGCACCTTTAGTTCATCGTGCAACCCCGCAATGGTTCATATCGATGGAAAGCCATGGCTTAAGAAAAAAAGCATTAAAAGCACTTGAAGACACCAAATTTTACCCAAATAAAGGAAAAGAAAGATTAAAATCAATGATTGAGACCCGGCCTGACTGGTGTGTTTCAAGACAAAGAGTTTGGGGGGTGCCTATTCCAGTATTCATATCAAAAAAGACAAACGAAATATTAGTAGATGATGAAGTAACAGAAAATATTGCAAATATTTTTGAAAAAGAAGGAGCTGATTGTTGGTTTGAGGATGATACACAAAAATTTTTAGGAGATAAATATAAAAGCTCAGATTATTTGAAATTAAATGATATTGTAGAAGTTTGGTTCGATAGCGGGGCAACGCATAGTTATGTATTAGAAAAAAGACCTGATTTAAAGTGGCCAGCATCAATGTACTTAGAGGGTTCTGATCAGCATAGGGGATGGTTCCACTCTTCTTTATTAGAGTCATGTGGAACTAGAGGAAGAGCTCCGTTTGAATCTATATTATCTCACGGATTTGTAGTAGATGGAAAAGGGTTAAAAATGTCAAAATCCCTTGGAAATATTATGGCTCCAGAGGACATTTTAAAAAAATATGGAGCAGATATTTTAAGAATTTGGGTTGCAGCGTCTGATTATTCTGAGGATTTAAGAATTGATAATTCAATTCTAGAACAACACGCAGAATCATACAGAAAAATAAGAAATACTTTTAGATATATTCTTGGGAATATTAATGACAAATATGAAAAAATAGATTTTATGAAATTAGAAATTTCTAATTTTCCTGAATTAGAACAATATATGTTCAATAAAATTTTTAATCTAAATTCTAAGTTTGTAAAAAATTTTGAAAATTATAATTTTCATACGCTTTATAAAGACTTATTGAATTTTTGCACAGTAGATTTGTCAGCTTTTTATTTTGATATTAGAAAAGATTGTTTATATTGCGATTCTACAGACAGTAAAAAAAGAAAATACACAATTACATTTTTAAATGTTCTTCTTGAAATTTTGTTAAGATGGTTCGCTCCTATTTTATCTTTTACTACTGAGGAAATTTATTCAATAATTAATACTAATGGAAAAAAAAGTATCCATTTAGAAAGTTTTTCAAGCTTACCGTCTAATTGGGATAATAAATTATTAGAAAAAAAATGGAATGAATTAATAAAGATAAGAGAAATTTGCAATAGCAGCATTGAACTAAAAAGGGCAACTAAGGAAATTGGTTCTAGTTTAGAGGCAAATTTAATCATAAATATTAATGAAAAAATGATAAAGCTTACCAAAGATACTGATTTTTCAGAATTGTGCATAACTTCTGATGCCAAAATTAATAAAATTAACTCCAATGAAATTCTAGTTGAAACAATAAAAGCTGAAGGTGAAAAATGTCCTATTTGTTGGAAGATTAGTAAAAATTCTTGTGAAAGACATTCTTAATTAATGTTTATTTATGTTAAAGTTTAATCTAAATAAAATTTTATTTTATTCAATTATAGTAATTTTTATTTTTGTTTTAGATAGAGTGTCAAAGCTATATATTCTTAATTATGCCGAAACAAATAGCTCAGTTGATATTTATATAAATTCATTTTTAAATTTATATTTAGTTTGGAATAAAGGCATTGGATTTGGTTTGTTATCTTTAGAAGAAAATACCTTTTACAACTTTATTACATTCTTCATATTTATAATAATTTTTATTATTTTTTATATGATTTATAAGACTAATAATTATCAAGTTTATTTTCTGCTAATTATTTTGGGGGGCGCACTAGGCAATTTATTTGACAGAGTATATTATTCAGCAGTTCCTGACTTTATAGATTTGCATATCAATGATTTTCACTGGTTTATATTTAATGTTGCGGATATATTTATATCTATAGGAATTTTTTGCCTTATTATGGCTGAAATTTTTTTTAAAAAGCACAATATAAATGAAAAAAAATAAATTTATTTTAATAACTTGCCTTAGCTTAGTATTGCTTTTAAATGCATGCCAAGCTGCAAGAGATGGATTAACAGGTAAAAAAACTGATAACACAGATGAATTTTTAGTTCAGAAAAAAAATCCATTAATATTGCCACCGGATTATAATGATTTACCTCTACCCAAGAGCGCTTTAAATGATCAAGAAAAATTAAACGAAAGTAGCAATTCAGATGATATTAAAAAACTAATCGAAGCTGGAACTGAAGAAGTTTCAACAAGCAAAAATTCATCAAGCGATCAAACATTAGAAAATTCAATATTAAAGACCTTGAATGAAAATTAATGATAACGAAAAATATTAAATTCAAAAATTTTATATCTCCTAAAAAAAAAGTAAAAATTTATCAAAAATTTAAATTATTATTAAAACAAAATAATCCAATCTTAAATACTCTGACTGCTATTTATGATTATAGCTATAAAAAAAAAATTATTTCTAAATTTCGAAAATATAAAATAATTAGGATTATTGGTATGGGAGGATCTATTTTGGGTTCACAGGCAATTTACGATTTTTTAAAATTTAAAATTAAAAAAAATTTTTTTTTTATTAATAATCTTGATTTAAATTTATTAAATATTGACATAAAAAAATCCTGTTTAAATTTAATAATATCGAAATCTGGAAATACTTTAGAAACAATTGCTAATTCAAATATTTTTATAAAAAAAAATGACAAAAATATTTTTATTACTGAAAGAACTGACAACTATTTGTTAAATTTAGGAAAAAAACTGAAAGCAGAAATTATTGAGCATAAAAATTATATTGGTGGAAGATATTCTGTTTTATCTGAAGTTGGTATGTTGCCAGCTCAACTTATGGGATTGAGAGAAAAAAATTTTAAACAACTTAACAACATCGTAAAGAATAAAAAATTTATTAATCAACTTTTGAATAATGTGGAATGTACTTTACATTTATTACAAAAAAATAAATTTACGTCAATTATTTTAAATTATGATCAATGTTCAGAAAATATTTTTAAATGGTATCAACAGCTTATTGCTGAAAGTTTGGGAAAGAAATCTAGAGGACTACTTCCTGTAGTATCCTCAATGCCAAAAGATAACCATAGTCTTATGCAGTTTTATTTAGATGGACCTAAAAAAAGTTTTTATACTTTTTTTTATGTTCATGATAAAAAACAAACTAAAATTAGATCTGAAAGACTACTTTCAAGCGCAGATTATCTTAAAGGAAAAGATTTAAAAAATATTATTTATTCTCAAAAAATTGCTACGGAAAATATTTTTAGAAATAAAAAAATACCATTTAGAAGTTTTGAGGTGCTAAATAGAAATGAACAAAGTTTAGGAGAATTATTTACTTTTTTTATTTTAGAAACAATCTTATTAGGAAGAGCTTTAAATGTTAATCCTTTTGATCAACCAGCTGTAGAATTAATTAAAAAAGAGACAAAAAAGATTCTAATTTAATTATTATTACCAAATATAATTTGAGAAACCCCATATTTTTTTTTTAACAATATTTTAAAGTTTTTTGGATAACTCTCTACTTTATTTTTATGTCTATGAATTATGAATATACCGTTTTTCTTAAGTAAATTTAGTTCAATTATATTTTCTATAATAACAAACAAATTTTTTTCCTTAAAGGGAGGATCTAAAAAAATAATTTCAAATTTCTGACTTATTTTAGAAAAAATATTTTTATTAAATACATTAGAATTAATAATAGTTGTTTTTTCTTTGCATTTTAATATTGATATATTCCTTTCGAGTATACTAATTGCTCTTTCATAATTTTCACAAAAGCTAACATGTGAGGCTCCTCTTGATATGCATTCTAGACCGAAGGATCCAACACCCGAAAATATGTCCAGCACATTTGAATTTTCGATATTGGCTCTCAATAAATTTGAATGTTTGATAATATTGAAAATAGATTCTTTAGTTAAATCTTTAAGAGGCCTAGTTTCTTTATCAATAGGTTGAATAAGTTTTTTACCTTTATATTTCCCAGAAATAATTCTCACGAGTTAATAACCTTATAGCCTATATCTTTTCGATAAAATCCATTTGACCAATTTAATTTTTTAATTAGATCGATAGAATTTTTTTGAGATTTTCTAAAGCTATTTGATAAAGTTACAAAGTTTAAAACCCTTCCTCCATTTGAATAAATTTTATTTAAATTTTTAGTGGTTCCAGCATGGTAAATATATTCATTTTTATTGAGATTAATTTGATCAATATTTTCAATTATAATATTTTTTTCGAATTTATCTGGATATCCTTTAGAACATAAAACTATACATAAGCTTTTTTCATCGTACCATTCTATATTAACATTTGCTAAATTTTCTATACAGCAGTTTTCAATAATTTCAAATAAATCTGATTTTAATCTTGGCAAAATTGTTTGGCATTCAGGGTCACCCATTCTAACATTATACTCAATTAAGTAAGGTTCGTTATTCACAATCATGAGTCCAGCATATAAAAAACCTTTATAAGTACACTTAATATCTTTTAATCCTTTTATAGTTGGTTCAATAATTTTTTTTAATATTTTATTATCTAATTCATTTGAAATTAATCGAGAAGGCGAATAAGCTCCCATACCACCAGTATTTTTCCCTTTATCGCCTTCCAAAACTCTTTTGTGATCTTGTGCTGTTTGAAATTTTTTTATATTTTTTCCATCGCTTATAATAAAATAACTCATTTCTTCACCAGATAAAAATTCTTCAATTAATATATTCTTAGCATCTCCAAATTTACCATTAAATATTTCTTCTATTGCATTAAATGCATCATTTTTATTTTCACTAATATAAACTCCTTTTCCAGATGCTAAACCATCAGCTTTTACAACTATTGGAAATTTTGTGCTTTCAATAAATTTTTTTGAATCTTCAATGGTATTAAAGATACCAAATTTCGCTGTAGGAATATTATATTTTTCACAAAGTTTTTTTGTAAAAATTTTTGAACCTTCTAGTTGAGAAGCAACCTTATTTGGTCCAAATACTTTAATTTTATTTTTTTCTAGAAAATCAACAATGCCGTCAACTAGTGGTTTTTCAGGACCTATTATTATTAGTTCAATTTTATTTTCTATAATTAAATTTTTTAGCTCCTCAAAATTATTTAAATCAATTTTAATATTTTTTGCGATATTTTCAGTACCTGCATTTCCTGGAAAGCAAAAAATTTTTTTTACTTTTTTGGATTTTTTTAGACTTAAACAAATTGAATGCTCTCTTCCACCACTTCCAATAATTCCTATTATCATATATATAAATATATAGTTTATACATGAAAAATAAATTAGCTAAATTAGAATATTTACCAAATAATTTTAAAATTTTGGAAGATGGAGACCACGTAATTTGTTCTGTTTCAAAAAAAATTATTAAATTAGAAAATTTAAATTATTGGAACGTAGAATTACAGGAGCCATATTTTTCATATAAAGAAGCATTTATTAAAAAAGAAATGCTCGAAAAAAAATAGAAGCTATTTCCAGCGATTGTGGGACCAAATCCATTGATCAGGTTTTTTTAGAATCATTTTTTCAAGTTCTTCATTTAAAGTATTTGATATATTTTCAATTGATTGATTTTTTTCAAATTTTATAGGTCTATTTATTTTCATTTTATAATTAAATTTGTCAATTCTCTCTATGTATACCGGTACTATTCTACAGTCGAATTTTTTTGCTAACTGAGCAGGTATAGTTGTTGTGGACGCAGGTTGTCCAAAAAAATTTAGCTTTATTCCCTCAGTAACTCTTTGATCAATCATTAGCGCAATTGAAAAACCTTTTTTGTATAATTGCATTATTTCTCTAGCTCCAGAAATACCTTTTTTAATTTGATACTTACAAATATATTTCTTTCTTATTTTTTCCATAATTGTATTTAAAAAAATATTGTTTAGCGGCCTATAAATAGCAGCAACATTAATACCTGATTTTTCTATTTCCATTGCCATTAGTTCAAAGTTATTAAAATGACCTGATATAAAAACTACTTGTTCTTTGTTATTTTTAATTTCTTCAAATATCTCATCTCCATCAACTTCAAGATATTTATTTAATTTAGATTCTCTAAAATTTTTAATTGACATGTAGTCTGCTAAAATTCTTCCATAATTAGTCCACATATTTTTAATAATTAAATTTATGTTTTTTTCTTCAATTTTTGGGAAAGCTTTTTTAATGTTAGAAGAAATATTTTTTTTAGATCTAAATAAAGGTCCAATTAAACCACCAATAAATGCTCCAAAATTTGATGCTGAACGATATCCTAATATTTTAAAAATTAATAATAAAATTCCGATAAATATAAATTCAAAAAAATACTTAATTATTTTCATAATTTTTTATTTAAAAAATCAACAAATTCATCATGGTTTTTAATGTCCAACTTAATTTTGGCTACATTAATTCCTTTTTTGTTTTCATCAGTTAATCTTAAGTAGTCTTTTTCAGTAGTAATAATTTTTGCTTCACCAAACTTTGCCATATCTCTAATTTTTTTTATATCAGAGTCACTGTAATTATAATGATCGGGATAAAGAATTGTGTTTACCACTCTAAAATTATTTTTTTTTAACATATCAGTAAAATTATCAAAATTACCTATTCCTGCAAAAACTAAATATCTTTCATTATTATCAAGTTCTTGTAGATTTGTTATAGAATAAGTTGATTTAAAAATTTTTAAATGAGGGAATTTTTCTTTAATTTTTTTTTCAAAATTTGATATTTTTAAATCATTCCCGTTCAAAAAAGCTACGTCATATTTTTTTAAACTTTTTAGATTTTCTCTTAAGGGTCCTGACGGCAATACAAAACCATTCCCAATTCCTATTCTTTCATTAAAACAAACTATGCTAATATCATATTTTATATTTTTATCTTGAAGACCATCATCGAAAATTGCGACATTAAACTTTTTATTTATTGCTTTATTGGTAGCATCGATCCTATCTTTTTCACAAAATAGCTTTCCTTTAGTTTCTAACAATTTTTGTTCATCATTTTGGTCTATATATTTTTTTTTTATAAAACATGCTTTATAGTTTAAATTATTTAAAATTTTAATTGTTTCTATTGATAATGGTGTTTTTCCTGTTCCACCTACATAAATGTTTCCAATACAAATTGTTTTAATATTATCAATTTTATTTTTTTTCTTGCTTGTTAAAAAATTATAAATCACCACTAAATAAGAAATTGGCAACAATAGATAAGAAAAAAAATGTGGTTCCTTATAATCCCAAAAATTAGGTTTTTTTATATTCATTATCTTTAATATAATACTCTATTTCATTATAAGTCGTATTTAATATTTTTTTTCCTAGCTTTTTTAATCTTCTTATTTTTTCTACAGAACTTCCTTTTTTTCTAAAAGATTTATTTAATGCTTCGGTCAGCTGATTAGAATTATTTATTTTTATGGAAAGGTCATTTATTTCTAATAAATTATAAATTTCTCTAAAATTATTTACATTCGGCCCATGAATTACATTGCACCCAAATCTTATAGACTCCAATGGATTTTGACCCCCATGTTGAATTATTGAGCCACCTAAAAAAACTGTTTTGCAAATTTTAAAAAATGATTTTGTTTCTCCATATGTATCTACTAAATAAATTTCGGTATTTTTTTTTACTTTATTATTTGAACTATGAAGATGTACTTGAAGTCCTAGTCTTTTAATTTCATCCACAATTTTTTTAGCCCTATGAACATGTCTTGGAATAATTATTGTTAATAATTTATTATATTTAGTTTTAAGTTTTTTATGAGTTTGGGCACAAATTTCTTCTTCAGTATCATGTGTACTTGCAGCACACCATATTTTTTTATTATTAAAAAATTTTTTTAAGTTATATTTTATATCATTTGAATGACTAACTTCGTTTTCAGAAAATTTTAAATTTCCTATAATTTTAATTTTTTTTGCTCCTAAGATTTTTAGATATTTTTTTGTTTCAATGTTTTGCGGATATGTAAAATCAAAACTTCTAAAAATTTTTTCTGAAAACATTGGAATTGATTTCCATCTATCAAAAGATTTTTTTGTAATTCTAGCATTTAAAAGAATGAGAGGTATAGATTTTTCTTTAATATTATAAATCATATTTGGCCAAATTTCAGATTCTATAAAAATAGCAACTGATGGCTTCCAATAATTTAAAAATTTTTTAGAAAAATATTTTGTATCAATTGGAAAAAATTGATGAACCACTTTTTTTAATTTAATATTTTTTAATACGAAAGATGAGCTTAATGTTGAAGATGTTACTAAAATTTGTCTAATATCATTCCTTTTATTTATTTTTTCTATTAGTGGAACAATGCTTAGTATTTCACCAACACTTGATCCATGAAACCATATGAGTTTTCCATTCAACTTTTTACCTGATGTGATACAAAATTTTTCTAAAAATCTACTCTGATGTTCTTTTTTTTTTAATAACCTGTAGATTATTATTAATGGAGAGAGAATAATTATTATATTTGTTAAAATTCTATATAAAAACAACATCAATCTTTTCTGATTTGTTTTTCGTAGAAATTTTTGTAAATCTTTGATTTTTCTACTAGTTCTTTATGATTACCCTCAGCGACAACCAACCCAGAATCAATAACATAAATTTTGTCTGATTTAAGAATGGTTGATAATCTATGGGCAATAACAATAGTTGTTCTATTCTCGGTGAGTAAGTTCAATGCCTCTTGAATTTTGCTTTCTGTTTCAGCATCCAAGGAAGATGTTGCTTCATCTAGTAGAATAATTGGACTTTTTTTAATCATAGCTCTAGCTATAGATAGTCTTTGTTTTTCTCCTCCAGAAAGTCTTAAACCGTTTTCTCCTATTACAGTTTCATATTTGTCTGGCAATTTGTTAATAAATTCTTCTGCAAATGATAGCTTGGCTGCATTCTTTAATTCATCTTCATTTGCATTTGAATTGGCATAAATAATATTATTTCTTATTGTATCATCAAATAAAGTAGTATCCTGACTAACTAATGAAATATTTTTTCTTAGGGAATTGATTGTTGATTTGTAAATAGATTGATTGTCAATCTTAACATCGCCGGATATTGGATCATAAAATCTAGGTATGAGATTTAAAATTGTTGATTTTCCAGCACCACTATGACCTACGAGCGAAGTCATCTTGCCACCTTTAATATCTAAATTTACAGATTTTAAAATATGTTGTTCTTTATTTCCGTATTTAAAATTAATATTAATAAATTTAATATCACCTTTGGATAATTTTAATTCACCAGCATCTATATCTTCAGATATATAATTTTTATCATCTATAATTGGCAAGATTCTTTTTGATGCGGATATACCTTGCCCTATAGAAATATTTAAAGTAGCAAGTGATCTAACTGGTTGATAAGCAAGCATCATTGCCGCTAAAAAAGAGAAAAAGTTATTTATATCTATTTCTCCAGCTAAAATAAGTTTACCAGAAATAAATATTAATAATGCGATCATTATACCAGTCATAGTTTCCATAATAGGTGTAGCTCTTATAAAAACAGACATTATTTTTTTCCCCATTTCTTTTAGTTCTTCAAGATGGGTATTAGCCCTTTGATTTTCATATTCTTCTTTTTGAAAAATTTTTATAATTCTATGATTTTTAAATAATTCGATTAAATAACTATTTAAAGTACCTGCTTTTTTCATCGCTTGAGTAGAAACTTTGCCAATTCTCTTTCCCAAAGTTTTTGCTGCTAAACTCGCTACAGGTATCATGATAATTGCTACAAAAGCTAATTTCCAATTTTGATAAAACATTACACCAAGCAAACCAATTAAAGTTAGAGTATCTTTAAATAAATTTAACATCACTGTACTTACAAGGTTGGTAATCATAGAGGTATCATTCGTGAGGTTTGATACAAATTCACCAGTGTGTTTATTGTCTATAAGTTGAGTGTCAGCCTTGATGAGAGATTTAACCATATCGGACTGAATATCTTTAGTAACATCTTGAGCTACTCCAATCATTATAATTCTTGCAAAATATAAAGAAGCACCTTTTGTAGCGAATGCTAAAATTATAAGTATAGGAATAACAACAATTAATGTTTTATCATGATCAAGAAATATTTTTTTTATAGCAGGATCAAGCAAGTAAGCTATTGCCGATGTACTACCAGCAATTACTGTTGATAAAGCCATAGCAAAGGCAATCTTTTTTATATAGCGCCTAGTATAATCTTTATAAAGCCTTTTTAATGTATCAATAGTATTCATCAAATTAAAATTTTTCCAATAATAATCGAAAAGAAAATTATAAAACCCACATCATTATTGCTTTTAAATATTTTTAAACAGTTTTTTTTAAGTTTTATATTAAATTTTGCAATTTGAATAAAAAACAAGTGATAAAATAATAAAACTAAAAACATAAAAAAAATATAATTAAATTTAAGATTAACTCCTACAATTATAACGCTTAGTAAAAATATTGAATAACATAATATTAAAAAGGTAACAGGTATTTTTTTAAATTTTATAGAAGTCGATTTAACACCAATAATCTCATCATCTTTTATATCTTGATATCCATAAATTGTGTCGTATCCAAGTGTCCAAAATATGGCTCCAAAATACAGTATTAAAGGGGCAATGTTTATTTGATCATTTATTGATGTCCAACCAAGAATTAAACCGTAGTTAAAGGTTATGCCTAAAAAAAGTTGAGGCCAATATGTAATTCTTTTCATTAAAGGATAAGTAAAGGCTAGTGGCATTGAGGCTAAAGCTAAAATTATAGTTAGTTTATTAAATTGTAATAAAACTATTAATGCAAGCAAACACAGAAAAGATACATAAAAAAAACCTAACTTAACCGAAATTTTTCCAGAAGCTATAGGTCTATTTTTTGTTCTTAAAACTCTTTTATCATAATTTTTATCAGCAATATCATTTACTATGCATCCTGCTGACCTCATTAAAACTGAACCAAGAAAAAATAACACTGAATAAAAAAAATATAAATTTAAACCATTTTCAAAATTATAGGCGATTGTAAGGCCCCATAAACATGGCCAGAATAATAACATATAACCAATTGGCTTATCTAATCTTGTTAGTTGAATAAATAATTTAAGATTTTCCATTTAATTTTCTTGTAAATAACAAAGCCTGGATTCATAATCAAACTGATTCGCATGAATATAGATTACACTGTTACAGCACTAATGTTTCCAGCAATACCTTTGCTTATGAGTGTTTATAGCAACAGATTTCATACTTTAAGTAAACTTATTAGAGAACTTCATGATGAGCATGTTTATGAGAAACACATACCACCAGAATGGAAAAAGCAGTTCATAAACTTAAGTAGCAGAATTACAATTATAAGATGGACTATAATGTTTGCCTCATTTGGGTTTTTATTTAATATGTTAACAGTTTTTGC
>MDTG01194354.1_pt1 | contig 12774 bp, 19 predicted proteins | sample 811421 | NCBI WGS metagenome assembly MDTG01 (sample SAMN05326645, study PRJNA326480) | marine metagenome | isolation source: seawater | place: Pacific Ocean: South East | collected 2011 | reverse complement strand
GGACGAGGATTGGACGCAGAACTTGATTCGCAGTTTGACGAAGAAGGTGAACAAAGCGAGTGGGGTTGAGGCCAACTGGCTCCAGAGTGGGGAAGGAGGCTGTGGGCAAGAAGTTCCTGACCTCATCACCAAGCGCCAACGGGAAGCCAAACTAAATAGTCAGGCCCGCAACAGATTCCTCCACAATAATAGTCTCGGAGGACACATAGAGATTCTGTTTGATGAGGGGCTAACCAGTGCCGCTATTTACAGCGCTAATATAGTAAATCATACAAAAAGAGATTTGATTGCTTCCAACGATCTCTACTTCTGGGTAACATTTCACCACGATGGAGAGGTGCGAAAATACCATTGGAAAAAACTGCGCGCTCTTAAGCTCGAATGTAAAACATTCAAATCAAAACATGGCATCATGACAAAAATTACAGGCAAACTACCACTTTACATCTTGTAATCATAATAAAAAGCAAAAAAAACAAAAACCCTAAAAAGCAAAAAAAACAAAAACCAAAAAAAAAGAAGAAAAACAAAAAATTTGAACATAGCTAATCTATCTATTTTTTTGCTACAGGTTTTTTCCTGTTAACTCTATTTTTTTTATTTTTAAGTTTACTAGGTTTTTTATATCTCTTTCGTTTAACACTTATAGGAACTAATACTATGACGGTTTCTTCAACTTCCTCTGCTTGAATTCCATCGTCTGAACTAGAATCCTCATCTGAAAAGGGATTAATTTCTGAACCAGAATCACTATCTTCAGATGATGAGTTGAATTTTGTTATTGGTTGTTTTGATTTACTCATTGCTTACTGCCTTAATATTGAACTTTAATTACATTTTTAATCAAATTTAAGGAAATATTACATTAATATCAGATTAAATCTATAGAAATAAATAAATATATATATAAATTTTAACAATGCTAAGATATGTAGCAGGTAATAAACAGTATAAATTGTTAAATCAAAGCATTAAAGTGTTGAAAAATAATAAATACCCTATTGTTAATTACATACTAGAAAACAATCATAATAGTAAAAATAAAGTTTTTAGTGAGTATATAAATCTGTTGGATAAAATTGATGATAATTACAAAATAGCACTTAAACTTTCATCTTTAGATTTTGATGTAGATTTGACATCTAAGCTTATAGAGAAATATCAATCTAAAAATATAAGTATCATTATCGATGCCGAAGATAATGCTAATTATGAAAAGTATAATAGTATAACAAACGATCTTATAAATGAATACAATAAAACAAATTTCAGTATCATTAAGACATACCAGTTATATAGAAAAGATAGTTTAGAAGAATTATCTAATAATATAAATCATAGTATAAATAATAATCTATATTTTGGATCTAAATTAGTAAGAGGAGCATACTATAATAGTGAAAAAGATGGAACACACTTATTTAAAGATAAAAAAGATACTGATTTTAATTATAATAATGGTATTATTGAATGTTTAAACTATAAAAAAAGTTACAATATAATTGCTACCCATAATAAGGAATCTATAGAATTAGCATGTAAATTAAATAAAGAACATAATATTTATAGTCTTGCTCATCTTATGGGAATGAATGAAAATTACATGAATACTGTAAAAAAAGATAATAAAGTTTATACCTATATACCTTATGGTCCATACAGGGAAATGATTCCTTATCTAACAAGAAGATTGTATGAAAATATAGACTCTTTGAGATATATCTTAAAATAGAACATATAGAATACACAAAATTTGATTAATTTTATTCTTATTTCAGTATTAATAAGAAGAGAAACCTTTAATGTATTTACTTAATACAGAGTTTACATCTCCTTGGAGAGAAAAAGCTTTATCCGCACAGCGTCAGATTGATAGACAAGTATGTTGTAAAAGTCACTACAGATTTAAATGTCACTCATGTGGTAAATATATAAATCGTGGTGATAAAATTACTATGTGTGAAAAAAGTGATGGTTTGTCTCTCCGTTTTAGAGGTGGCGGTGGAATCTGGAAAAAAGATAAACATGGGGTGTTCTTAATTGGAATTTATGCTGGAATATATGGACCTAATAATTGGGTTCATATTGGATGCACTCCATACGTATATAAACCTTTATCTAATCCTCAATTAGTGCCAATAGGCACAAAATGGAATAAGGCAGTAAATGATGAATTTTATAATAGTGGTATGAAATCTTATAGACATTTTATAAAAACTAAAGGATATCCTAAGCAAAAACAAATGAAAAAAAGAATTATTAAAAATATAATCCGCTTTCAATCAATATGGAGAGGATATTATATCAAACATGTTATTTAATCACATACTCCTCTACAAATTTAATACCTATACCTTCTACAAATACTGCTTTACCCTCTATGAATAGGTGCTCACCATTATTTTTTGCACACTCTACTGCTCCGTTTTGTTTGATTCCTGCTCCAGGTCTAAGACAATAACCTGTAAATTGTCCTATGGGTTCTCCTTTAACATCGTAGATTTGATCACCAGTTTTAATATGCCTTGTAAGATAATATACTTGAACTGAATCCATTCTTTCTATATATTTTATATTTTGAATTACATTCAAATTTTTAATTTAAAGCTTAGCTCTACCTGTATCCCATAAATGATGTATTTCCTCTAATTTAGGTGGTTCAGATTCAGGATCACATCTATATTTTGTAAAGTCAGTAACACCTTTATATGCCAGATACTGTTCATCTACCAATTGATTACCTGTAAACGTCATCTTATCTTCTTTTAACATATGAATAACACTATCTGAAATTATATCTTGTTTATACCAACTTTTATAATCTCCTAAATTATTATTTATTAATGCATAACTCTCTACTGGTCTTAAAGGCCATAAAGAATTAGAAGCAATATTATATCCCATATACTCTCGTGATATTCCCAACATACCTAGCGTCATACCCATTTTACTAATTAAATATGCTGTTTTATTTTTTAGAGGTGCATAACTTCTCGTAAGTAATGACATTATAGGAGGAGAAAAATTTATGATATGACCACCATCATTTTTGAGCATATAAGGTATAGTTTCACGAGCCATTAAAAAAGATGCTCTTGAGTTTATATCGTTTATCAAATCATATTTATTAGCAGGTGTATCTTTAATTGGTTTCCACCATAAAGCACCTGCATTATTAATCAATACATCTATTCTTCCCCATTTATCATAAGTTTGTTTAACGCAGTTTTCTATTTCATCTGCGTTTCTCACATCTAGTTTAATAGGTAGTGCATCTGAACCTATTTCACTAACTTCATCTGCTACAGTATATATGCTTCCTGGTAAATTTTTTGTTGATTTAATTGATTTTCCTGTTACAGTGATATTATATCCATTTTTCGCTAATGTTAATGCTAGATGACGTCCTATTCCTCTTGTTGAACCTGTTATGATTGCGACTTTATTCATATATTAATTCTAAATGATTTGTCTTAAATTAAATATAATTATAATTAAACAGTGCGTTAAACTAACCATATAAAGTTACCATCTAAATTTAAATAGAATATGAATCCTGAAGTTAGAAAAAGACTTCAAGAAAAATTTGGAAACGTTAGAACAGGAGGAAAAGGAACGGTAAGAAGAAAAAAGAAAAAAAGATCTGTTATGATTGATACAAGAAAAACCCCAGAAGAAAAAGAATTCATAAACATGATCAAAAATAACAATGAATCAATTAATAAACTACATGATGAACATCTTGAACTATGGACACTTTTTTTTGAAGATTGGGTAATGGATTTAGTGATGAATTTCAGAAAAAAAGATTTTGTAAAAAAAAGTAAATTAAATGTAGAATATGTTAGAGAAAACTATCAAGATGTCGCAGATTTAATTGTAGGATTCGATAGTGACAAGGATGATTCATTTATGTTTATTAATAATTATAAGTATTTTAAACAAAATCTTTCAGACAAAGGATACAACTATTTTTATAATTCAATATATGAAATACCTAAAATAATAAAAAATAAAGACTATGTTCCTAAAGATGAAGATAAAAAAATAGACAACGTTGATGAATTATTAGAATTACTACACTTACCTAAAGGTAAAAAACCTGATAAGAATATTCTTAAAAAAGCATATCTTAAACAAAGTTCTATTAATCACCCAGATAAACATCCTGATGAATATCAAAAATATAATGATATCTTTTCAGGTATAAACAACGCATATCATGATTTACTAAAACACTATTTTAATGAACAAAAAAATAGTAAATTAGAAATTAATTAATATATTTCTTAAAATTACAAAATGACCTAAAAAAGTTTATCTTAGATTTTTTAGATTTATTTTTCTTTTTGACTTTTTGCCTAGCTTTCATTTTTTTCTCGAGACAACTATAACAACACGTTTCCATACGTATAGTGTTACTCTTAGAAGAACAGACTGAACATATAGATTCTATAGGTTTAATCTGATTATATAGATTTTTATAATAAATCTTAGTATTTATATAATTTGAAGCCATTGCTCGACTAGATGACGACATATCTCTATAACATATAGAGCGAATTTACTAATATATTTAATATTTAAATAATATCAAATTTATTTCAAGATGAAACAGAAAAATCAAAACAATCTCTATACAATAATCCATGTATGATTAATATCATCATAAATCCTTCCATGATAGAATATATTTTACTTTCATCATTTAAATAATATAAAATACATAATGATAAAAATGCTATAAGCCAATGATGTAAATGTCTATTTAGAATCACTACACGTGACTCTTTAACAAATGGAGGTATATTTATCTTTATCTTAGGTTTACTTTTCTCTTTGATTTCTGTTCCAAATGAAATTACTATAAATAAAATACCAAATATAACTCCTAAAATAAAATAGTAAGTTAACATTAATATATTTAGATATAATTATATTTTAAATTCAATTTATATCTAAAGTTTCACATTCTGATTTTTCAATATTTTCAATCATACCATTGACAGTTGATGTGTTATAGTTATGAAGTCTAGCACCATTTCTCTTAAACCGATTTGAACTTATATTTACAATTCCAGTATCATAATCAGAACATTTTTCTAGATCTTTGACAATAGCATCTGTGCCAAAATATGGATGACTAAGAATACCATCTGTAAATCCATGACCTAATGTTATACACGGGATTCCATTTACAACTACTACATGATAATCATCTAATATTAAATTGTAAAGTTTATTATATTTATATGTTCCAAGATTTGATTTATATTTTTCAACAGGAAATTCCCATTTATCATCTATATTCATAAATGGATGCCATGATGTTAATTTAGCACCACCTGGAAGAGTCACTAATTTTATCATAAAATCCTCTTGACTTGTAATTACTACAGTTTTTACAGTGGTAACTACTTTAGATCTTGGATCATTGTGATCCTTAAGAGATACAATACTATCACCAGGTTTAACATCACAGGCATTTTTGTAGAGACCATTGCCCATAAGTATTTTAGAATCTCCAGTCCAACATCCATTATCTTGTGAATTAAATGTAGCCATAGTAGCAACCCCCAGTGAGCGATAACCGCCAGAACTGTGGTCATATTTTTTAATTGATGGTGTAGGAGGTGGAAGTGTATTAAATGTATCTGCTACATGCTTTACAACCATATCAAAGCATGGATTATTAAAAATCATACATGCTTCATCTTTAAAATTAGGTGAAAATTGTCTTAGTAAAGTGCTAGTTAATTGGTCAAGATAAAACTCACCCCATTTATTATAATAATTCATATGTTCTCGTTTATCAGATCCAAGTATCATGTAAACTTGATCTTTAATTGTAGAAGCAAGTGCTTTTGATTTAGAATCTGTATTCTTGTCAATATCAGCTGCTAAATTTCTATATAATTCCATCGTATCTTCATTATATTTTTTCAATTTACATGCCCTTCTTAACTCATCGCATGTTAAAAGTCTTAATTTATTATAGGAGTAATTTTTATTAGTTGTTTCAATTAAACGATCAGAATCTGACATATTTACTACTTGTTCACTTGATGTGTAAACTTTACCACCCATTTTACAGCTGAAATGATATCTGTAGTATTCAGGTAAATCCTTAATCATAATATCTCGAGATTGTTCAAATTGAACTGAACCTACATTAATAGTTATTTTATTTGGTTCTGTTTCACTATAGTTTGTAGTAAAATCACCTATAATTCTACATTTCTCCATATCAAAATCTTTTTCTAGTGATGTAATGTGAAGTTGTAGATTTGAACATGCACTACACATGATATTAGCCAAAAAGTTACTGAATACAGTTCCTACCATGCCTCCATCAGGTATATGTCCTGTAGAAGCATTACCCTCTTTAGACATCTGATAGAGAAGACCTCTTTGGAGATGATATCCAAAACCCATCATGTAAATGGGTGTTGAGAAGTTAGTATTTTTTCGAAGTTCCCTAAGTTCACCAACCTCACCTCGTGCTGGACTTACATTAGGTTGTCCATCTGTGAGAGCAATAATAGCTGCTTGCCTTGTTTTATCATCACGTTTATTTATTTCATCCAGTGCAGCTATTACGCCGCCATAAATATTCGTAGAACCTCTAGGTTTAATATTATCAATTTTCCCTATTACACCTGACTTATTCACTGGAGTCATACTAGTTAATGTAGTTATATGTTCAATTCTATCATCAAATGCTATAATACCTAGTCTATCCTTTGGTCTAAGAGATGAAGCAACTGTTTTAGCGGCATGATTAATAACATCATTGATTGAAAAGCCCACCTCAAGAGTTTTTCCACTTTGATCCTGAGTAGAAGTTTCTGCTCCAGTAGATGCAGAACAGTCTTCAACGATATATAAATCTAAACCAGGAAGACTATCTAGTGTAAAATTACTATCCTTTTCTACACTAAAGCTGAAATGATGAATATCATCAATCAGACATACCTTGGCATCTGATTGAATTGTATAACCTACATTATCTAAAATTTTAGATTTTTGTTTAGGAATAGTTCCAAATTCTCCAGCATGATATTTATCGCAAAGATATCTAATGTTAGCATTCACTTGAAGATCGTCTATAGTCATTGGTTGCCTTGTCATTGGTGAAATAGCATGCTTTGCTAACCACTTAGTAATCTCTGATTTTTCATACGTTTGACCATCTGTTCCAGTTACAGGTTCATGCATAGGCATTCCTGAAATAGGACATACTATTGACTCAATAATCGCTTGAGTAGAATTAGATGTATTAGTTTGATTTGAAGAAGTTAATTGCGATTGTGTTGAAAGAGTTGCCATGATTGTGTTTTTTAATTAATATGAATTAAGGATAACTCATGTTAATCAAATTTTTAACTTATAACAGTTGTTGCGTTTGAATTTACACTATCTGAACTGATAATCTTTTTTACAGATTTTTGTTTCTTTTTATAATTAAAATAAATTATCATTAAATAAGTTGACTCGAATACCATTTCTTATATAGAAAGTTTTTTTTAATAAAAAAAATAATATTGATATTAAATACTGAATTTATTAAATTAGTCAAATTTATAAATACATAGGATGAACTATTATCTTTATACCTCTACCTGAACAACATTTATTACCCAAAGATACTTTATTTGAATCAACAAACTTTTTAATAAATTCTTCAAAATTATCCATGTTTTCTGTATGAACAAAATCACTTGTATCAACCCAAGATGAAGCTGAATTATAACACCCCCTATCAAATCTACCATTGTAATATTTTTCAAGTGATGAGTTAAACTGAGAGACGTCATGATCAGTTAGTTTATGGACATTACATTTTATGTAGTCTTTTGTGTTCAACACATTTTTTATAAATCTATTCAAACCACAACATTTTATTAATCTATTTTTGATATAATCTTCAAAATATAGTAAAACATCTTTATTAATAATCATCTGTTTGTATATATTTTGAGTTATCATATTACATTTACATAAAGTTTCTCCTAATAAAAATTCAAGTATTTTAAAAAATAATCCTTTCTCGTGTGATATGATTACAATCATGTATTTATTGTGTATTGAGTAAATAAAACTTGTCAACAAATTTATTTAAAACTTAAAGTTATTATATTCTAATTATAATATGGATAGAAATACAGATTTTAGCTTTATGAAATCAGGATTTAATAATCTTATTCAACCAGATACTGGACCTGATCCTGACATGGTATTGTTTATACAGTCACTAGTTTTAAGTTTTACAGAATGTGCTCTATCAAAAGCTGCTATTTATGTCGAACATTCAGGAAGAAAATGTATTACTCCAACTGATATTAAATTAGCACTTAAGTGTGAAACTTTTACATTTTTAGATAGAAATGACCTTAACGTAAAAATGCAGAAATGGAAATCATTTATCTCAGATGAATTAGATGAAGATAGTGAGAGTGATTATGAAAGTTATGAGGAAAATTATGGAGACGTTAATTTTGAAGAACCTAAGATTAATAAAGGAGAAGAATTTAAAAAAAGTGAGTGTAATTGTGAAGTATGTGAAGCTTTTAATAATATTGACACAAAATGGGAAAATTGGATTCCTAATTCACCGATAGAGATGGCATTAAAAAAAGTTTTAGATAATGATTTATAAATTTACTAGCTTTTCAAGTCTATTCGTATCTTTATTCACAGTATATCTTTTTAATGTTTTTAAATTAGTTAATAATTTAGCATGTCCATCAGATCTTTCGTCAGTTATGAATACATCAGTAGCATTATTAAGAGATCCGGGTAGTGATGATAGATTCCAAAACATAGTTAAATTTAATACTTGATGTCTATATGAATCATATTTTATAGTTTCATAAGAACTACCTCTTCCATAATCAATGTTATAATTTAACCATTTTATTCTCCAAAAACTACTTTTAAGATGAAATTCTTTCATTAAAGTTCTATATATATCATGATATGTTCCATCAAATTGAAATATTAAGTTCCATATTGAATTAGGAAGTTTAGTAGTCAACTTATTCATAGGTGTATCACTAATTTATTAAAAAATGTTAATTAATCAAATTTTGAATAAATTATTAAAACTGTATTATTTATATGGAAAATTACGTATACAAAGCAACCATTGATAGTATCTATGATGGAGATACAATGACCTGCACAATAGATTGTGGTTTTGGAGTTCATCTCTCTAAACAAAAGATTAGACTATATGGAATAAATACTCCAGAAGTAAGGGGGGATGAAAAAGAAGAAGGTAAAAAATCAAGAGACGCTGTTAGGGAAAAACTAATGGGAAAAGACATATTACTTAAAACAATTAAGGATAAAAAGGGTAAGTATGGTAGATATTTAGGAATAATTTATTTAGAAGAGGATGATAAACAGATTAATATTAATGACTGGATAGTAGAAAATAACTATGGAGAAAAAGCTAATTATTGAAAAAAATTGATAAACTTGAAATATATTTTATTAGAGTAAATCATGTCTTCTAATAGACTATATTGTGACGTTAAAGCTGGCATTAATACATGTCAAATATGTATGTGCGACTGTTTTTACCCTTTAAAAATCCCACAACCTAAACACAAGACACTAAATAATATGGCCTTATTAAGATGCGGTCATGGTATGTGTTATAAATGTTATGACATGATGATTTCTAAGAAAGAATTTAGCTGTCCATGGTGTAGAAATGGTTCACTGGGAATAATGAAAACATTTGGATGTTCAGATTCTCGCGGGACAATGGACACATTAGATGAATTTGTTAAGGAATGGGCTAGATTTTTAGATAAGGCAATGACATCTGATCATATATACGCTAGACTACATAGACAGATTATTAATGATTATAGGAAAGATAGAGCTTTAAAAATTAAACAAAAACTAAAAACTAAAAAAGAAAAAGATAAACAGTCTCTCAGAAAACAAAGAGCTAAAGATAGAGAAGCTGCTGTATGTAAAATATGTGGTAAAGATACATTCAATAGCAATAAACAACTAGCAATTCATATGGCTAAAAAACATAAACACTAATAAATATCTTAAATATTTGATACTCAATAATTAATATTTTTTTTTCAGAAATCATCATGAGCTATTTACTTTTATGCCTGCTATTTTTACCAGTTAATTGTTTCGTTTTAAAAAGCAATATAGATACTTTATCTAAATCTAAACTAAATGCTGATAATGAGCCTACCAGAAGTAATTTTAAAAATATGTTTAGATTTAGTAGAACCGCTGGTGCTATAAATACAGCTTATAATGTAGCAAGTTTATCATCTAGCTATGAAAGTTTAAGCGATAAAGTAAAAACATATATTACCCGTTCAGATGAGATAATTAATCCTAGATATTACACACAAAAAATATCACATAGTGGTGAGGAATGGACACTAACTAAACTTATTGATAAAATTGATAATGATAGACTTAATGGAATATCTATAAATAAGGAAGGTCTTTACGCACTTGCTATTGATAAAATTAATCATACTAATGTAGGTTCGGCCGATATTCACTATATTAGTCTTATTCCTACATATACTAACACACTTATAGAAAATATATTAAGTCATAAGATACCTCTTGATTTTATATAATTACCTATTTAAAGATTTATTATAATGAAATATTAATAGATGTCTTCAACATTAAATGAAAAAAAATGTCTGATAGGACTAAAGGTTGTATTACATTTAGCATTACTCATTCCTAATATTATTTTTTTTACGATAGCTATTAATAATTTAATTAATTCCTCGCCTATATTAGATAACTGTCCTAATTCACTAATATATTGGTATGTATTTGGCTCAACAATATATTATTTTTTGTTATTATGCTTTATACTGAGTTTAAATATCACTTATAAACTTGTTGTTAGTAAATATATAATATTTTATCTAATACTTATAGGATTAACAATATGGGGTTCATATGAAATAAATACTCGAAATTGTAATGATAGTAAAGATTATTCTATATCAAATTTAGCAGATAGTATTTTAACTTCTCACCTATTTCTAGTAATAACAACATCTATAATAAATGCCTGTATCATATGTGTGAAATCTGTTGATAAATATTCTGTTTATCAATACAAAAAATCCCGTGAAAAAGATACAAATAATAGCGACGATAATTAACTTGATTCAGTTAAATCTAAATTACCATTAAGATTTAAATGTATTTAATAAAAAAAATTTGATGTATTTTACATTTTTAAGACTTATGTTATCTCGACGACTACAACATCAAACAGGTATGTATCAACAAAAAGAAGAAAAAACCTCTGATTTAGCAACATGTGCTTTGGGCTCTTGTTGCTGTTTATTTACTTTAGCATTTATAGCTGCGGCTATATCATACATTGTATTTGGAATTATGTTTCTTGTCCAAGATTATGATGTAGCACATCAATGTTCCCATTCAAATCTCTGGGCTTATGTATTAGTTACTTTAATCATAGGTGTTTGTAATGGCAGTTCCCTTAAAAATAGTAAAGATGAAAATAACCAAATTAATCCTTGCACTATTCTATGTTTGTTACTCTTTGATGCGGCAATGAGTATTTGGGGTGGTATTGAAATTTACTCATTAGCATGCGATGATCTAAAGGCTACTCAATTATATACATTTGCTCAGGTAGTATTTTACATTTATACAATTTTCTCAGGTATTCTTTTAGCAATAGTTTTGTGGCTTTTTGTAGCAATGTGTTGCTGCACGGAACGATTAGAAGTTGTGGAAACTAAATCTTCATCTAGAACTGACCAGCTAGCTTCTAACGAATTGACATTTGAATCAGTTCATGAGGCTAAATTAGATAGTAAAATTGATGTCTAAATAAAACTACTTAATTAAAATTAAATATTATTTTATATTAATGAAACAATATATAATTTTTATTTTCATTTTCACATACCTTGTGTTTATCAGATTTAATAAAGCCTATATTAGATTGTATCCCAGTATTCCTATATATCCCAATAGTAATGATGAGCTTAAGGTAGTAAAATCTCTCATGAATAGAAGAACTATCAATGATGTAAAATTTTTCCATAAGACTAATTTTTCTGTTAGTGCTGCTTTTTTACCTCATGTTGATCTTGATAAGAAATTCATCGATAATATAGTATTTAGTCAAAGACATATAATTAAATTTTTTAAATATTCTATCAATAGAATAAGGCCCTATCAATTAGGTATAACTCCTATTGATATATCAACCGCGCAGACTCCATCATATCCAGCCGGTCACGCTTATCAGGCCTATCTTGTTGCTAAAAAACTATCAGAAATATATCCAGACAAAAGACAACTTTTTCACAAAATCGCATTAGAATGTGACATGTGTCGAGTTAAAGCTGGGTTACACTATCCTTCTGATGGAGAATTTTCACGCAGGTTAGTTGACTATTTTAATTAATATGTTAATTCTAATACAAACGCATTCCTTATTACACAATCAGGTAATTCATCCATTATATATACACACATGCCACTAGAAACATCCTTTATAGGTTTTGATAAAAGATGTTTACTAAAATCATCATCTTCTTCTAATTGAACTAATCTATAGTTCTTTTCTCCAAAAAACGTATATAATTCGTTTGCTAAATTTATATTAGCATCACTCTCACTAATTAGTATTATTTTATTAAAATAAGAACTATTATTCAGTTTCTTATCTTCATCAAAACAACTATATATGGCTTTTCTTGCTTCTCTTTTGGAAGT
>MDTG01041257.1_pt1 | contig 12774 bp, 13 predicted proteins | sample 811421 | NCBI WGS metagenome assembly MDTG01 (sample SAMN05326645, study PRJNA326480) | marine metagenome | isolation source: seawater | place: Pacific Ocean: South East | collected 2011 | reverse complement strand
CTATCGTTTAAAATTAATTAGAAATCATGGGGAGGCAGTTGTTGGTCCAGCAGGATATAAAAACATCACAAATATTGCAGGCTATAATTATCGAATGACGGAGATTCTTGCTGCAGTAGCTTCAGTTCAATTAAGAAAATTAAATAAGCTCAATACCGAGCGAATTAGAATGGTTGAATTTTTGGCCAATGGGTTAGCTCAATACGACTTTATTCAGCCTTTGATTGGACGACCAGAATGTAGCCATTGTAACTGCGATCAAAAAACGAAATGTAAACCTACCTATTATGTGTTTCCAATGCGTTTTATCCCTAAAAAATGTAATTTAAGCAGAGAAGAATTTATCAAGGTTTTAAATGCAGAAGGATTTCTTTTTTTTCAAGGGTATGTTAAGCCATTGTATTTCCAACCCCTTTATCAGGAAAAGCAACTTTTTAAACACGGATACCCATTTAATGCTGTTGAAAACAAAAATTTAAACATGGATTATTCAGCCGGTAGTTGTCCTAATGCAGAACGTCTCCATTTTAAAGAAATGATAATAAGTGAGCACATTCGATTGCCCAATACAATGGAAGATATGAAAGATGTTTTAGATGCAATCGAAAAAATAGTTAAAGAGTAGTTTATGTTAACTTTTCAACAACATCATCAAAATCAAGAATTAATCAATGCGTTTGGTTTTTATTGTATTGATGCACTCAATGCGTATGTGGTTGAAAATGACAAGCAAGAAACTCCTAATTTATGCAAACTATTTTTTCATGAGTTGGTATGCTTTTTTACCTCGACCTATATTAGTCAAATTACAAATCAAAATGATAGTGAAAAAGCTGAATTACCTTTTGTCAACGCCACTTTTATTAAAGAGCCGAAAATGCATTTGTCAAAGAATAAAACAATAAACACCGTTTCATTTTTAAGATTTTTTTTTAAGCTTAATTTTTGGTCAAAAAAAACAATATGGATCGGTCCGACTTTGAGACAAGCAGAAATTAAGGCTTTAATAAAACATACATATAAATATAAAATTAGGTTTATAAAAAAAAACCAAATTGCACTTAATCAATCCGAGATAGAAGAATTTCACCAACTCTTAAAGCAGGTCAATCAGAAATTAAATTTACCATTAACACAGGATCATTTGGATTGTTTTTTCAATTATTGTAAACAGTTTATAAATTCCTCCAAAAAAACAGTTTATAAAAAAGGAATCCTTCTTACGGGTACTACTACAAAAATTCAATCCAGAATTAATGCAGTAAATTTTTTTAAACATAGCCAAAAAGTGTACTCTTTTGGTCACGGATATGCAAGTGTAAGGTTGTTTTATGAGCCTATTTTTAATTATGGAGAACAATGGTTTTGTTCAACATTTATTGATTATGGTCAAGAAAAGAAAGATAATTTAAAAGCCCACCCAAGAGTAATCAATAGAACATCAGAACGAATTCAATCACTAAGAAATAATGGAACTATTAAAACGTTTAAAGGGAAATATTTATATGTACCAACCAGTTTATCATCCTATAAGACTTATGCCCCTTACCGTAATTTTTACGACGCTTATTATTTAGCTTGGCAAAAACAATTGCTAGACTACTTTAGTAAAGCCAATATAAATTTTAAATTAAAACCACATCCAAAGTCAATTCGTGATTATGATTTTATATCTAAGGATTTGATTGAAAATAAAACTATGGATCAGTGCTTCCAAGAATATAACGGATTTATTTTTGATTATGTATCCACAGCATTAACAGAAACCTTAGCAACTAAAAACAATATCTTTTTTTTCGATATTGGTAATCGAAAGATTTCTAAGGAAGCGTTGTTTAAAATAAGGCAGGATACGAATTATATTAAAATTGATTTTAATCAGGATTTAGATCAACAAATTGCTCAAAATTTCGATAAACTTAAATCAAGAAGTTTTTCTTATGTAGATACCTACTCTACCAGTAAACAGACAACAAAAGATGTAATCAATAATATTTTGAAAGATTATTCATTAGAATGAAAAAGAAAAAAAATCTTTTAATTACTAATCTTTTAAATGATATTTATGATGAAGAAATTAACGCCGCTAACTATTTTGTTTATAATTTTAATAGGGGTACAATTAATCGCTCTCAGGTTTCTAAACTAAATGATTCTAAGAAACTACATAAAATTGCTTTAGAAGAGAAAAAGTTTTATTCAAATTTTATATATCAACAAAATCAGATATTCTTAGAAAATAATTTGGTATTTAAAAACAATTTGTCCCTGTATTTCTTGAGTATTTTTTCAAATAAGCGCTCAGAGTTTTTTTCTACTTACACGGATTATTTGCATCAACTTATTTTAAAAGAGATTTTAGATAAAAACACATTTAAAATAATTTATGCTATAGGATTTTCTGATGAAGAGTTGAGACAGCTAAAGGAAAATTTAAAAACTCAAATAATTACTTTTAAACATAGTCAAGATTACCTAAAGAAAGAGACAAGTAATTGGAAATTACATATATTTTATCTGTACAGTTTTTTTTATTTGTTATTGATTAAGTTATTTTTTAGAAAAAAAAATAGGCAGGTAAGTAAATTTTTTTATGCTCAATATCCAAAGCACTTTGCTAGAAACTTCCTGCATAAAAAATACGGAAAATTGGTTTCTAATGATGATAGTTATTTAATTAGCATCATCTCAGACGGATTTCATCAATTATTAAAACCACCTACTTTTATTAATGTTTTATTAAAGTTAAAGAAAAAACATTCAAAAAGGTACATTCTTCTTGACAGCTACATAAAGTGGAAAGATTTTTTTGGTGCTATTTCAAAACATTATCATTACAGAGGAAAATTTAAGCCTCTCATAAAAAAATCTTACGTAGTCAATGGGATCGATTTAAGCTTCCAAATACAAAAAGAATTGAAATTATCATTGCATCAATTTCCCAGGCTCTTAATGTATTTAAATGCATATAAAAGAGTTTTTGAAATCCACAATCCTAAGCAGGTAGTTTATTATTTACATGAATTTGTTTCGGGTCGTTTTATTTCCTACGTACTCAATACTTATTTTCCGGATATTATTTCTATTGGTTTTCAGCATGGGCCAATTGCAAAAAGAAAATTATTATATGCTCTCAGTTCATCAGAATCTGATGGGAATAATTATTTAATTAATGTTCCTTTACCCATAATAAACTTATGTGAGGATGAAGATTCAAAAAAAATTTATAACTCTTATGGCTATAAAAACCTTAAAATAATGACAAAAATTGAACGGTTGAGCTATTTAGAGTTTATAAAAAGAGATGAAGTTGAAGAAAACACTTGTTTAATAGCATGTGGACTTCATGATTCAGATCAAATAATTCAATATGCTATAAATGCCAATATTTATCAAAATAGAAAAGTCTGGATCAAGCTTCACCCAATGGTAAATAAAGTGAAATATAAAAAATTGATAAGCACAGTAAACCACCCAAATTTACAGCTAGCAAATGAAAGTCTATTTTTCTACCTAAACAAGGTTGAAGAAGTTATATTCACCTATAGTTCCGTAGGAGAAGAGGCACTAAAAATAAATATTAAAACCACATTGTTAGCATTTGGTTATCGAGTAAATGAGTCCCCTCTATTAGATCATAATCTATCAAACCCTTTATTATCTGTAGCCTATATTGACTAATAATCATGTTATTAATAATTGAATTAATGAATTATAGATGTTTTGTAAATTGAAAACTAAAAAAATATTGTTCTAGTCTGTAAATAATTTGAACTCATAAACATAATTTCTGATGAATGTAACAAGAAGATCTTTAAAGGGTAAAATAGAATACGACACTTCTTTCGATTATTGGAATAATGAAGAGTTAGAAAAGGAAAAGGTTTTTTATGATGTTGTGACATTACAAAATTCAGCTGAACAACAATTTTTTATTGGAGAATTATCGAGTTATTTAAGTTATAATAGTGAAGAATTAAATTCTTTTCTCAGTGTCTGTTGTGGAAACTTATGGATTGAAGCCAATGCATTAAAAGAAAAAAATATCGCTAAAATTGTTGGTATAGATTATTCACGACATAGGATTCATAAATTGGCAGTAAAATCCATTGAACACACAAAAATTAAATCCAATATAGAGTTAATTTGTGGAAACGTACTTAATTATAAACCTGACGAAAAGTTTAATTTTATATACTTATCAAAGGCTTTCCATCATATCGAATCACCAATTGTTCTTTTAAGGACATTAAAAAACCTTCTTCATAGCAATGGTAAAATTATGATTTGTGGAGAACATTTTTACTCAAAAAATATATATCTAAAGCGCTTACTGAAGCATTTTATAAAATTTTTTTTTAGCAAAAATTATAGGAGCGTAAGATCTTTTATTCCCGAATATGGAATGTTATTTCCATACTCAATTGAAAAAGGTGACATACATTATTCATTATATCAATATGATTTTTTTTTTAAAAAAATAGAATTTGATTATAAGCGAATTATCCACCAAAAAAAAGGTTTTCAAACATTTATTTTAACCCATAAAAAAAAAAATAATGAAGACTAAAATCGGTTCTTGGATTACATTAAATAACCCAGCAATTGCCGAAATTATGGCTGACTCTGGTTTTGATTGGCTATGCGTAGATATGGAGCATTCCGTCATCGACTTTAATGATGCTAAACAAATTATTCTTGCTATCCAGAGCAAAGGGTTAAAAGCATTCGTTCGTATAGGTGAAAATAATACTCTAATAATGAAGCGAATCCTTGATGCTGGAGCAGATGGAATTATTGTACCCTCAGTTAATTCATTGGATGAAGCAAAAAAAGCAGTAGCTGCATTTAAATACCCACCAATGGGAAAGCGTGGAGTAGGACTGTCTCGAGCACAAGGGTATGGCTTTTCATTTGAACATTATAAAGACAATTTGTGTAAAGACCTTACTCTAATTCTACAAATTGAGCACATTAATGCAATTGACGAACTACAAGACATTGTTGCCTTAGATGGAGTAGATGGAACATTTATTGGCCCTTATGATTTATCGGGCTCAATAGGAAAGCCTGGAGAATGGGACGATCCCAAAGTAAAACAAGCATTAGTTAGTTATGAAAAAATTGCGATTTCCTCAAATAAATATGTAGGGTATCATGTAATTGAACCTGACCATTCTCTAGTTCAAGAAAAAATAAATAAAGGATATAATTTTATTGCATTTAGTTTAGATACACTCTTTCTAGGAAGTATAGCGAGAAAAGAAATGCAAGCACTAAACTATAAAAAATGAATATAATCGGAATCATACCCGCTAGATTAGCCTCCAGTAGGCTCCCAAACAAACCAATGGCAGAAATTTTAGGGATACCCATGATTGGACATGTTTATCATCGGTCAAAGATGAGTGAAACCCTTTCAGAGGTTTATGTGGCTACCTGTGACGAAGAAATTAAAGCCTATGTTGAAAGCTTAGGGGGTAAGGCCATTATGACGAGCAATCAGCATGAACGCGCCTCAGATAGAACAGCAGAAGCTTTATTGAAAATTGAAGAGCGCATTGGACAGAAAGTTGATATTGTGGTCATGATTCAAGGAGATGAACCTATGGTTACTCCAGAGATGATTAGTGCTGCAGTTCAGCCACTCTTATCTTCAGCTGATATTCAGATTACCAACTTGATGGAACGTATCGAAACACGGGAAGAACATGAAGATCCTGCAGAAGTAAAAGTCGTGGTGGATGTCAATGATTTTGCGTTGTACTTTTCCCGAGAACCGATTCCTTCTCGTAAAAAAGGCGTTGCAGAAGTTCCAATGTTAAAACAGGTATGTATCATTCCTTTTCGAAGAGATTTTCTTCTCAAGTACAATAGTATGGAACAAACACCACTCGAAATTACAGAATCTGTCGATATGAATCGCTTATTAGAAAATGGAATAAAATTAAAAATGGTAATGTGTGACGAAATCACTTTGGCCGTTGACACAAAAGAAGATTTGATGCGGGTTAATAAATTGATGGAAGAGGATTCTTTTACAAAACTATATTTATAAAGTTATCTTAATATAATATGTCATTAAAAATTCTTTTAACTTCTACTTCCTTTCAAGATACGCCTGGTTCGCATCATGAGTTGTTAGAAAATACAGGCTATGCAATTACCAAACTTAGAGGCCCTTTAGAAGAAAAAGTGATGTTATCGGTAATCGATAAGTTTGACGCAATTATTTGTGGGGATGACGAAATCACAAAAGCGGTTATTGAAAAAGGAGTAAATAGCCGACTTAAAGTTATTTCAAAATATGGATCGGGTTTAGATAAAATTGATTTAGATGCAGCCAAAGCATTCAATCTTCCGGTTAGTAATTGCCCAGCAGTCAATCAAACCACCGTTGCAGAACATGTATTTGCTCTGTTGTTGAGTTATGTTAAAAATATAATCCCAGAACATGAATATGTACAAGAAGCCAGATGGAAACGCTTAATTGGAAAGGATATTGGTGGTAAAACACTTGGAGTAATGGGAACAGGTAATGTAGGAAAAGAAGTCATTAAAAGGGGCCTAGCTTTTGGTATGAATATTCTTGCGTTCGATAAGTTTCCTAATCACGAATTTTCTTCTCAATATGGTATTACTTATGCAGCTAGCGCAGAGGAGATTTATCAAAAATCAGATATTATAACTTTACATATTTATCTCGATAATGATTCCCGTAATCTTATCAATAAAAAAGCTATATCAGCAATGAAAAAAGGAATTATCATTGTGAATACAGCTAGGGCTGAATTGGTAAAAAAGTCAGATTTACTAGATGAAATTGAATCTGGAAAAATAGGAGGTTATCTTACCGATGTATTAGAAAAAGAACCCATTGAAGAACAACATCCTTATTTGAATAATCCAAAAATTGTAATCACCCCACATATTGGGTCACGTACCTATGAGAATGTAGTAAAGCAAGGTACGATGGCTGTACAAAACTTAATTAATCAATTATCACTTTAGTCATGAAAAAAGTACTTGTTATTGGAGGAGGAGGGTTTTTAGGAAGCCACGTATCAGATGTACTTACCCAAGAAGGATATGCCGTCTCAATTTTTGATCATAAAATCTCTCCTTATATATCTGACAACCAGCAAATGATTGTAGGCGATATATCAGATCGGGAAATGATCCGAAAGGCGATTAAAGGGGTAGATTATGTATTTCATTTTGCTGCAGTAGCCGATATAAAAGAAGCTAGGGATAACCCAGAGCGAACCGCCCAAATTAATGTTATGGCTACCTTATATATTTTAGAAGGCTGTAAAGATTATAATATCAAACGCTTTATTTACGCAAGTTCGATCTATGTTTATACTGCTCATGGTTCTTTCTACAGAACCTCAAAACAAGCCTGTGAACTTTTTATAGAAAATTATCAAGAAGAATATGGATTAGATTATACCGTAATAAGATATGGGTCTCTTTATGGAAAAAGAGCCAATCATTTTAATTTTATTCATAATTCGGTGAAACAAGCTTTAACAGAGGGTAAAATTGTCCGTAAAGGTGATGGGGAAGAACAAAGAGATTATATTAATATTATTGATGCAGCAAAAGCAACAGTAAAAGCTCTTGATGATGCCTATAAAAATAGCTGTCTTATGATTACAGGTACACAAAGCATGAAAGTCAAGGAATTGCTTAACATGATTAAAGAAATCATGAACAATCAGATTGAAATCAAATACACGGTTGGGCAAATGGCAGGGCATTATAAAATAACGCCCTTCTCCTTTAGACCGAAAGTTGCATTAAAAATATCGCTAGAGAGTTCTTACGATCTTGGACAAGGTTTGTTAGAAACCATTTATTCGGTCTATGAAGATTTAGTCGAAAAAGGAGAAAACACCATAAATTTTCAGAAAAATGAGTGATTCATTGAACAACCGTTACCTTTATCTTTCTTATTATTTAAATGATCAAACTCCTTTGTATGGTGGAGGAAAAGGAATTGATATAGCTCCTTTAAATCAAATTGACAAAGGAGATACGGCAAATACTAAATCCATTGCTCTACACAATCATTCAGGCACCCACATTGATTTTCCAAACCATTTTATAGCTGAAGGGAAAACCTCTGAACAATTTGACGCATCTTTTTGGATATTTGAGTCTCCTGCTTTACTCGTATACAAATCCAAAGAGAACGAAATCATCGATTTTAAAAAGAATGATTTTAAAAATATTCCCTCTGAAACCGATTTTTTAATAGTAAAAACTGATTTTGGAAAATACAGGGGGATGGAGTTATACTGGAAAAATAATCCCGGATTTTCTCCAGAATCAGCACAAGTTTTAAGAGACCAATTTCCTCAATTACGTGTTATTGGTATGGATTTGATTTCTTTAACCTCTTTTCAGAATAGGGAACTAGGAAGAATCGCTCATCGTAACTTTTTAGGTGGAAGTCGCCCGTTATTATTGCTAGAGGATATGTATTTAGAGAAGCTAACAAAAGCTCCAAGGAAAGTCATTTGCGCGCCGCTAATGATCGAAAAGGTGGATGGAGTTCCTGTAACTGTAATTGCTGAATTATGAGAATCACCGAGATAATTATTAATGTCTTTGATGAATTAATTTGTGATTCTGTTAATATTAAAACAGAAATATTTGTCCAACTATACCATCCCTATGGATAAGAAATACCATTTTGAACATCGGGGTATTTCACGTTATGAAAAATTACGTTTATTCCAAAGTACCTTATTGGAAGATTCGGTCAATCAGGAACAAATTGATGCTTTAGCAGATCAATTTTCATAATTATTGAAACAAAAAGTAATTGATCCCGAGTAGCTTCAAGGAGTTATCGATTTTCTTAAAGATAATATAGAGAAAACAGTTTATATGCAGCGATACTAATCAAAATGAAATAGAATATATAATAGAAAAAAAGAATAAAGGGATTATTCGACGATGTTTTTGGATCACCCAGAACAAAGAAATTATTCAAATAATCTTGGACAAGTATTCGGCTTCTCCAGATGATTATCTTTTTTTGGTGACTTTTTGACCCACTATTACTAAGTGAAAGTTTGCTCAATTCCACTTGTAGGTATATTCAATGAAAATAAAAAATTTTTAGAAATATGATTTTTTTAAAAGACTTTCTGGTGCTATAACTCACTTTATTTAAAGCTATTTTGAATTAAATAACCAATGTCCTGAACACTAGCTTCATTTGTCACTATATCTTCAGGATAATTGTAGAGATAAAGATTTGTTAGCTGTGGATTTATTTTTTCTTTATTAAACCTAAACCCATGATCACCACTAATTATAATTCTACACTTTTTAAATTTTTCTGATTTTATTATAGGCAGCACCTTATTTAAGACAAACCTTCTAAACTTTATATGTTCTTCCAATATCATATCAGGTGTTAGCTCATTACTAACTCTACCGGCATATTCGTTATGCCAGCTAAAAGGTTCATGAGGCGCAAAAAAGTGAAAATAGTAAAAGCTGTTTTCTTTTGGATTTAAACTTTTGAATTTTTCAAAAACATTAACTTTAAATTCCTCTACTGTTGTTATATCAATAAAAACACTTTCAATTGTTTTTAAGAAACTATCCTGAAAAAATTCCTTCAAAAATGAGTCATTTTCAAATAATTTAAGTGGATCTAAAAATGAAGGCCACCAATAAACAAACTCCCTCTCAGTTTCACCATTATTAAACGGGAAAAGTCCATAAGAATAAGCCTTTATGGATTTTTTATTTAGTGAATCAATAAGTAAATTATTTGAAGCCAACCAATAGAAAGATTTTTGGATCGTTACCTTATCTTCAATTTTTTCAATTGAGTCAAGAAGAGAGGAATTTTCATGTAAATTAAAATTGAAAATGGAGGGCATTGAAAATTTTGTGTGCGTAGATTTTGAACGAAAGTCGGTAATCACCTCAAACCCTTCTTTTTCTAGGGACGTATCAAAAGCTAAATCAATAGAATCTTTGGTGTGATTGTAGATTTCCTTTGAGGAAGACAACTCATCAAATAAAAGAAAAATTACAGGAGATGATGACGGTTCTATACTAATGAATTTTTCTTCATATTTAAAATTATTTTGTGCTAGGATATAGGACCTATTATAGAACTTATTCGAGTCTAAATTGAAAAAAAAAGTACAGCCAAATAAAAAAAAGAAAACATTGATCATTTTTGCACCTTCTTTTAAACGAAGCATCCCCGATGTTATTAACAAAACAAAAGCTGAAAAAATGACAAAAAAGTCTCTAAATCTTAATTCATGTAGTATTATTTCAGTGTCGTTGAAGAAAATTTTACTGTAAAAAAATAAAACGATTGATGTTATAAATAACACCCCCCCCACGTATTTTTTTTTCAGATTATTGAAGAGGAAATCAATTCCGATACAAATAAATACGACACCTACTAGTCTATATCCAAGATTTGAATTTAAAAATAAATTAACCAAATATGGAAATAGCAAAAATAGGGAGGATGGGCCTTCAATATAATGTTCTAGAATGTTAGCTTTTTTTTCTTCCAAGAATGATGATTAATTAATTTTACGCTTTTTTAGAAAATATAAAATTCGATCAGTCGGTTTTAATCTCCTCATATCCTGGACTTCAAAATTTTCTTTAATTCTATTTTCAAAATCTCCTTTACCTGGATAATAAAAGTCATCTGAGCGTGATTCAAAAATAATTTGGCATTTAGGATCAGTAAAAGGCACATATTCTATTAAGACATCGCTTTCACTTTTTACAATTAAATCCATTAAAAACTCAAGGGGTATGTTTTTATTTAAAACGTGGTGCATGACAGCAAACAAGCAGATTAAATTAGGTTCTCCAATTCTGGAGAATATATCTGTACGTTCATTATTCATCCATCCAATCCCAGGTGAAGGATTAGATAAATCAAAAAGAATAGGAGTAACTTTATTTTGCTCTTTCTTTTTATTAATCACATAATTTTTTTCAACGCATTGCCAGTCAATGTCTAATGACATTACGTGACTTTGGGTTAAAGCACATAACTTCCTACTATAAAAACCATCATTTGAGCCAATATCCCATACTATTTTATAGTTTTTATCTTTTAAAAACTCCTCAATAGCTTTTTCTTTTTCAATGACATATACTTCTTTTTCTAAAATAGTTTCGGAATTATATTCACCCCATTCACTTTCTTCTTTCAATACTTCCAGTTGACTTGAAAAAGACAAAAGTTGTTCGACTATATTTAAGTGTTGTTTTTGACTAATTTTTTTTCTACTCGAACCTTTACCAGAATTTACTTTTGGGGTAATTATATTAGGTAAAACCAAGTTAATGAATATGGAGGGTTTAATTTTGTGTTTAAATTTAAGAAGTTTATTAGTAAGGTTTAACGGAATACCGTCTAGGAAAGGAATAAGTAATTTATTTAAACTAGGGTCTTCATAACTCATCAAACAGAGCGGGCTTAAAAACATTTCACAAAACTGCTTATAGGCAACCCAGGCATAATTTTCATCAATAATTTTCTCAAAACTTAGCGTATCAATAAAAATGGGTTTATGTCCATTAAATTGGACATTATATGGGGTTGCATCCTTAAGTGTCATCCCATACTTAACAGCAATCTTTTGAATTTCAAGGGTTAGAACAGCAGCGTCTCGTAATTGAGAAAAAGACCATTCATAAGGATAATTAATAGGAAAAATTTTGTCGACTTTTAAAGTACAATATTGCTTATTCCCTTGGGTCTTGTCAACTTCCGAATGTTTTATTAGCAATTCTTTTTTAACTAACTCTTTGTAAAGGCCAGAGTCGATTAAAAGTCTATAATTTTCTTTATATGAAATGTTTACAACCCTAAAAATTTTGTTGTTTTCTAAATAAACATAACCTGAAGGATCTCTAAATGATCCAGGATCTTTCATTTCTTATTAAACAATTTTTTAATTTTTTCTCTAACGTTTTTGAAAAAAACGAGAAGACTTGCAAACCCAGCAACAAGTAATTGAATTATAACCATGCCTGTTCCGGGATCGATATAAAGAGGGATATTTGAAATAAAAAAAATCATTAGGATTATTTTGTATAAAAATAACTAATTTTAATAGAGAAATTAAATAAAAAAATCAATAATTAAATAAATATTTATTGCCAATATTTTTTTCTTAAACCTTTTTCACCTCGTTATTTTTTAAAATTATCCTAAATGGCTAATAAGTGTTTTTCGTTTTCAATAGTCCCTTCAATAATCTGTTATTTATAGGGATACAAAACCCCATGTTTATCTCTGTTAATTGATTAGTTTTTATTTAATTTATTTAACTTTTCAGATTATATTTTACGCTAAGAACCAAAAAAAGATAAAAATAACTAAGATTAATATGACACTTAAAAATAATATTAATGATTGAAAAAAAAATTATTTATCTATTATCCATGGATGAATTAATTTTAGCTTTAACTGATGAACCATGAAAATCCCCGAGATAATTATTTATGACTTTGATGGGGTAATTTGTGATTCTGTTAATATTAAAACAGAGGCATTTGTTGAACTATACAAACCTTATGGAGAAGAAATACAAGAGGTTGTAAAAAAATACCATTTAGAACATGGGGGTATTTCACGTTATGAGAAATTTCGCTTCTTCCAAAGCACCTTACTGGGAGAGTCGGTCAATCAGGAACAAATTGATGCTTTAGCAGATCAATTTTCATTACTAGTGAAACAAAAAGTAATTGCATCCGAAT
>MDTG01252607.1_pt1 | contig 12776 bp, 14 predicted proteins | sample 811421 | NCBI WGS metagenome assembly MDTG01 (sample SAMN05326645, study PRJNA326480) | marine metagenome | isolation source: seawater | place: Pacific Ocean: South East | collected 2011 | reverse complement strand
TTTAGCAGGACAAATAAATGGTACTACTGGTTATGAGGAAGCTGCAGCTCAAGGTTTGATAGCTGGAATTAATGCTGCTTTAAAAATTAAAAATAAATCAGAATTCGTTTTAGATAGATCAACCTCTTATATTGGTGTGATGATTGACGACTTAATAACTAAAGGCGTCACGGAACCTTATCGTATGTTTACATCAAGAGCAGAATATAGACTAACTTTAAGAGCTGATAATGCAGATCAAAGGTTAACAGATCTTGGTATAAATTTAAATGTAGTCGGTTCTGAAAGAAATAAAATATTCTTAGAAAAGAAAAAAAATATTACTTCACTTAATTTTTTTTTAAAAACGAAATTCTTGACCCCTAATGAAGCAAAAAAATATGATATTAAAATTGCCATGGATGGTGTCAAAAGATCATGTTTAGAAGTTATGGGTCAGCGAAAAGTAAATATGGCAAAAATAAGGCAGATATTTACTGATATACCTGCTTATCCTGGCTCTATAGAAAACCAGGTTGTAACAGATGCTCATTACATGGGATATTTAAAAAGACAAGAACGAGATATTAAATCTTTTAAGAAAGACGAGTCAGTCATCATACCTAAGAGTATAAATTATGAAAATTTAAGTGGTTTGTCCAATGAGGTTAAGTCGAAGCTTATTTCTATAAGGCCTAAAACGTTAGGACAAGCCATTAGAATAGACGGTATTACCCCTGCTGCTGCAATAATCTTGTTATCTCATATTAAAAAGCTAAAATTCAAATTTACTGCTTAATGCAGGAAAGCGAAGTAATAAATATTCTTAAGAATCAGCTTAATTTTAGCACTGAATGTATATCTGATATTCAAACGTTTAAAAACGAGTTGCTCAAGGCTAATAAAAATCATAATTTTATCTCTAAGAGCACTGAAAATATTATCTGGCATAGGCACATACTTGACTCTGCTCAACTAGTTAAATTTATTGATTTCTCGAGAGGTTCTTTGTCAGATTTAGGATCTGGAGCTGGCTTTCCAGGCTTAATTTTAGCTTTATTTGCTAAAAACAATGACTTTCACGTGAAATTATATGAAAAATCTCCAGTGAAAAGAGCCTTTTTAAAGGATATAAGTGAAAAATTATCATTAAAAATTGAAATACACGGCAATGTAAACGAAAGTTCCATCGATACAGATTACATTGTCAGTAGAGCTTTTAAAAAATTAGAAGCAATAATACAAGTTTCACGTGAAATTGCTAAAAAGTCACATAAATTAATAATATTAAAAGGTCAAAACGCACAGAAAGATTTAAAAAAGGCTTTCAAAAAGGAAAAATACGATTATAAACTGGAAAATAGTATAACAAATGTGGACTCTAAAATAATTATAGTCAATTTTAAAAAATGACGACAACAATTTCAGTGATTAATCAGAAGGGCGGAGTAGGAAAAACAACAACTGTTATAAATTTAGCTGCATCACTGTCCATTTTGGGTCAAAGCAATCTCGTTATAGATTTAGACCCACAGGGAAACGCTACGACGGGATTCGGTAAAAACAACAATGATGAAGATAAAAATATTTATAATTTATTGATCAAAAAAATTAGTCTCAGACAGGCAATACAAAAAACTAACATTCAAAATTTGGATATTATAGGGTCGCATGTAAATTTATCTGGACTAGAAGTTGAAACTGCAAACGATTCTAAAAGAGCATTTGTTTTAAAAGAAATACTATCATCAGAAAAATCTGGATTACTTAAAAAGTATGACAACGTATTTATAGATTGTCCGCCTTCATTAAGCTTGCTTACCATTATGTCTTTAGTGGCATCTGATGAGCTATTAGTTCCTTTGCAAACAGAGTTCTTTGCTTTAGAGGGTATTACCCAGCTCGTTAAAACAATTGATAGAATAAAAGAAAATCTTAATCCATCGCTTACTATAAGAGGAATATTATTAACGATGTTTGATAAAAGAAATAAACTCTCATCAGAAGTGGATAAAGAAGCAAGAAATTATTTTAAAGAAAAAGTATATAAGACTGTGATTCAAAGAAATGTTCGATTGTCTGAAGCGCCATCACATGGTCTGCCTTGTGTTATTTACGATAAAAGTTGCGTTGGTAGTAAGTCGTATTTTAAATTAGCTGAAGAGTTTAAAAACAATATAGCGAGTGTTTCATGAGTGGAAAAAAAAAAGGTTTAGGTCGAGGTTTGTCAGCACTATTTGGTGACGAAAAGCCCAAAGATAAACCACAAGAAATTCGTCAATCCAACACTGTTTCAATCAGTGATATAAGTCGAAATCCATATCAGCCAAGACAGCATTTTAGCGAGGAAAAATTGGAGGAATTGTCCAATTCTATTAAAAGAAAGGGGATCATTCAGCCGATTGCTGTTCGCCCAAACAAAACTGAAAATAGTAAATATGAAATCGTAGCTGGAGAAAGAAGATGGATGGCCGCTCAAAGAGCTGGACTTCACGAGATACCAGTTATAATTTTGGATTTAAGTGATGTAGAGTCTTTAGAGGTTGCAATAGTAGAAAATATCCAAAGAGATGATTTAAATCCTGTTGAAGAAGCACGTGGATACAAAAGATTAAATGAAGAATTTAAATATGATCATGAAAATATTTCAAAATTAATGTCAAAAAGCAGGAGTCATGTTAGCAATACTCTAAGATTATTAACATTACCGCAAGATGTAATTGCAATGTTAGAAGAGGGCACTCTAACCTCAGGTCAAGCCCGGCCTTTAATTGGATTGGGAAATGCCTCTTCTATAGCAGAAGAAATCGTTTTAAAAAATTATAGTGCTCGAAAAGTAGAGTATTTGGTTAAGTCAAAAAAGTCTGGACATAAAGAAAAGATTGTTGATGCAAATATCATAAAAGCGCAAGAGCTTATTGAAAAAAAACTTGGGTTAAAAGTTAATATTTCCAATAAAAAAAATAATTCAGGCAGAATCGTTATTGAATATAAAGACGTTGATCAATTCCAATTAATATCTGATTTATTAACTAAGAGTTAGCTAAAACGCATATATCTAGAAGAAGTTTTTTTAAAATAATATTCTTATTTAAATCGGTTTTTGACTTTATTTTTAACTCTGTGTCATAAGTTTTTTTTAAAGCTACATCTAAATTTTTTTTATTCCATAGATTTGCTTGATGGGTAAAATTATCTTTATCTTTCCAGAATATTGGGGGTCTTAATTTACTTATAGCAGATGTTAGGCTATCTTTTTTTATTAAGAGCAGAACATCTTTTAATCTTTTCAACCTTTGATTAATTATATTTAAATATAGTGGAATTTTCTCAGCTTCTATAATCGTCGTGCTAAGCAAGTTGTTAGTTTCATTACGTTTTCCGCTAAGAATATTATCTCTTAATTTCTCAAAATCACTGTTATTTTTTAAATTAAGTAATTGATCTAATAAATCATGGCTTATTGATTTATTTATGAAAAATGTTTTAATTTTATTAATCTCATTATTAATTTTAATTCTACTAAGATTACTATTGTTTATTAATGTACTAATCACTTGAGGCGTAACCCCTGAGTATCCCTTTAGTTTTTGTATAATTATTTTTCTAATACTTATTTCATTATCATTATAGCAAGGTATAACATCTATGTTTTTATTGCTTTCAAATAGTTTTCTCAATTTAGATTTTTTATCTAAGATGTCTGCAAAAAGATAAATGTAATTTTCATTTGAATTTATTTGCAGCTCTCCAACAATATTAAAAATTTTATCATTTACATTTGATATAAAAATGAATTTCTCACTTTCAAATAGTGATATGTTTTGAACCTCATTAAATATTATATTTTTACTTTTAAGAATCTCCTCTTGGGTAAACTTTATGATATTTTGATTTTTTTCTAAAAGTATACGTTTGAACTCATCTATAAGGCCAATATTTTCTCCATAAAATAAAACAATTTTGTTTTTAAGAAGATCTATATTTTCTTCAATTAGATAGCTTTTATGTATCATTTGAAAAGGTATACAATTTCTCTAAAATTTCTTCTAATAGCTCGTTTGTAAGTAACTCAATTAATAAATTTTCACTATTTCTAGTTGCAGAATGACTTGATCCAACTCCATATGTGCCATCATTTGATATTGAAAATTCTTTAGATGTATTATTGATTAGATCAACTATTTCTATTTTTGAAAAAATATTAATAGAATATTTTGTAATTTCGTTTTTAATATTTCTTTCATTAATTGATTTTTTTTTATCTGTGTTTATGATTATTTTAATTATTTTTTTACTATCTTCATTTGAATTAAGAGTTAATTTATTTTTTAAATTAAAAGAAATTCTTTTATCACCTGATGTAACTATTTCAGCAATTTTGGAACCAATTCTATAATCAACGACTTTATAGCCACAACTGCTAATAAATATCAGTAAGAGAAAAAAGGATACGATTTTAATTTTCATTTTTAATTATATAATTTATTATTTTATCTTGAACAAAAATTGTTTTCATTACATTTTTGTTTTCTAAAAATCTTTTTGCCTTTGAATTATCATTGATTATCTTGTCAATTTGTTCTTTTGTTAACTTTTTATGAACAGATATTATATCCCTTGTTTTTCCATTAACTTGAACTGCAAATTTGATTTTCTCATTAGAAATATTTTTAAGCTTTGGCCAATTGTCCGGATCTTTACAATTTAATTTTTCGAGACATTCAAACGCAATATGAGGTGTAAATGGTATCATTAATTTCATAGCAGTTATCATGTTTTTTTTTAAACAATCATTACTTAGTTCTAAATTAATGTTTTTTGTAAAAAATTTATAAATTTCATAGAAGTGCGCAATACTAACATTAAATTTAAAATCTTCTATAGATCTGTCAATTTTGAACGCCATACTGTTTATTAGATCGTTAAATTGATTATCTTTTTCTACATCAACTTTCTTTTCTTTTCTTTTAATAATTTGTTCATTCAAATCCCAAATTTTTTGAAGAAACTTATTAGAAGAAGAAACACCAACATTTGACCATTGAACATCCTTTTCAGGCGGACTATCTGATAAAATGAACCATCTGACGGCATCTGCTCCATAAAGTTTAATCATAGTTTCTGGATCAATAGTATTTTTTTTTGATTTGGACATTGACTCTGGAGGACCAATAGTAACTTTTTCTTTATTTTTTTTGTTTATAGCTTGGTTGTTTGAAATCTTTTCAATTTCTTCAGGGTAAAGCCAATTTCCCTCTTGATCTTTGTAAGATTCGTGACACACCATACCTTGTGTAAACAAATTCTTAAATGGTTCAGATAAGTTTAAATTTTTGTAACTCTGGTTGATACCTTTAGAAAAAAAACGTGAATATAGTAAATGCAGAATGGCATGTTCAACACCACCAATATATTGGTCTACAGGCATCCAATATTTAACTTTTTCTTCATCAATTGGACCTTTGTTGAATTTTGGAGAACAAAACCTTAAAAAATACCACGATGAGTCAACAAAAGTATCTAAGGTATCTGTTTCCCTAACAGCTTCTTGACCCGTTGATTTTTGTATAGTTTTTTTCCAAGTTGGATGTGTTTCTAAGGGGTTGCCTTTGTAATTTAAATCAACATCTTCAGGCAAAAGTACCGGTAGGTCTTCTTTTTCGACTGGAACAACACTTCCATTAGATAAATAGATCATAGGGATTGGGCATCCCCAATATCTTTGTCTGGATATACCCCAATCTTTTAAACGGTATAAGGTTTTTCGATTTCCAATTCCCTTTTTCTCAATTTCATTTATTATTTTTTCTTTTGCTTCATCAATATCTAATCCATTTAAAAATGATGAATTTATTAACTTACCATTTTCAGTATAGGCCTCTTTTAAAACTTTATCTGAGTTATCTGACACTACTTTAGTTATCTCCAAATCGTATTTTTTAGCAAAATCAAAATCTCTTTGATCGTGAGCAGGGCAACCAAATATTGCCCCAGTGCCGTAATCCATCAGTACAAAATTTGCAAAATAAATAGGTATTAATTTTTTATCTACAAAAGGATGAAGCGCAAATAAATTAGTATTAAAACCAATTTTTTCTGCATTAGCCAAAGCCTCTTCAGTTGTTCCTGTTTTATTACAATCTTGTCTAAATTTTATAAAGTTTTTATCGTTAGAAAAATTTTTACTTAAAGGATGATCGTTCGATAATGCAATAAAGGATGCACCAAATAAAGTATCCGGTCTTGTGGTGAAGATCTTTATTTTTTGTTTTTTTTCTAATAATTGAAAATCAATCTCACAACCAAAAGACTTTCCAATCCAGTTTTTTTGCATAAGTTTAACTTTTTCAGGCCAACCATCTAATTTTTTGAGATCAACTAAAAGGCTTTCAGCTAATTTGGTAATGTTAAAAAACCACTGATTAAGCTTTTTTCGCTCAACAATTGCATTGGATCTCCATCCTCTACCATTGACTACTTGCTCATTTGCAAGAACTGTTTTCTCAATTGGATCCCAATTTACGTAGGTTTCCTTTCTCGAAACAAGACCTTGTTTATAAAAATCTATAAATAATTCTTGTTGATGTTTGTAATAACTTTCATCACAAGTAGAAAATTCCAAATCCCAATCAATCGAAAGACCAAGTAATTTTAATTGTTCTTTCATTTTTTTTATATTTTGATTTGTCCAATCCTTGGGGTGAACATTATTTTGTTTTGAAGCATTTTCAGCCGGTAATCCAAATGAATCCCAGCCCATTGGGTGTAAAACATTGAAACCTTTTAAATATTTTAGACGTGCTATGACATCACCTATGGTGTAATTACGAACATGACCCATATGGATTTTACCAGATGGATAGGGAAACATTTCTAAACAATAAAATTTTTTACCATTTTCGTTGTAAAGTTTTTCTTTAACAAATTTTTTTTGCCATTTTTTTTCAATTAAATGAAAATTTACTCTTTCCATTTGGAATTATTTTTTTTTCTTTTTTTGATTTTTTTCAAGTAAAGATGCTTTTCTAAGAATCGTTCTGTGTAATTCTTCTCTAATGTTAGAAGTTTCAAGAAGATTTGTTTTACAATTGACAGAATTTTTACACACCCTTTGATGTACAGTGACTTTAAGATTTTCACTACTAATTTCATTGGATAGAAATCTAATTGAAATTTTTATAGCTTCATCAGAGCTTCCAGCATTATCATGATACCAATCAGTAATAATTATTCCTCCCGAATAATCCACTGTAGTCAGTGGTAAAAAGTCTAATGTTTCTAAAGAAGCTCGCCACATCGGATTAGCGGTGCTAAACTCATATGTTGTTGCACCTTTACCAAATCCCCTTACAGCTTTTCCTAAAGAAACACCTCTACCTTCCTCAATATTTTTTCTTGCTTGATCTGGACCAGACAAAGGTTTGGCTTTTTTGTCGATTTTAAACGCACCACAAGAAACTAAAAAAAAAGAAATAAAAATTATTAAAAAAAAGTGGTTCAAAGAGTTCAAGTTAAGTATTCTAGGTTTAAAAGTCATAAAATTGATGAAACATACATTTATCTCTAAAATTTTTACATTTAAACAAAAAAACTCAAGTTTGCGGGCTTTTTTGTGTTACATATTTATCACACATCATGGATTTATTGCTCCAAAAGCCAGATAAATAAGCAAAAAGAAGCCAAAAGTGTAAAAAAAACATGTTTTTATAATTAATAATAATAACAAAAGGAAAACAATGAAAAACGTACTAAAAATCGCAGTAGTATTATTTACTGCATTATCGTTTTCATTCGCAAATGCTGGTGAGTTATCTGTAACAGGTAACGCGAAAGCTTCTTACGTAATCGTAAGTAGTGACTCAACATCAGGTGCACAAGAGCAACCAAATTCTCTTGGTGTAGCGAATGAATTCACTTTAAAAGCTGGTGGAGAATTAGACAACGGAATGACGTTTGGTTACAACATCGATATCGATGGTGACACAACTCAAGACGATGGAAGTTTATTCTTAGACACTGGTTCTTTAGGTAAAATTATGATCAGTATTTCTGAAGGTGGATTAGAGACATCTAAAAAAGGTATCTTATCTGCAACAGGAGATAGAGGATCTGACTCAGCTTATGACGAAGGAATGTTTGAAGAGTGGTCAGTAGGAGATGCTAATAACATTTCATACCACACACCTGCAGACTTATTACCATTTGGTATTAAAGCTTCAGCAGCATACGCTCCAACAACAACTGCAGACAGTGATCAGTCAGTTAACAACTTAGCTACAGCAACTTCTGGTAACATTACAGCTGCTAACAACTCTGGTAAAGTATATACAACAGGTTCATTAGCTAACGCTGGTAGAAACTTTACACAATACCAAGTATCTGCTGCTCCAATTGATGGTTTAGCATTAGGTGCATCTTACGGAACATTCGGTGGTGCTACTGGTGATACTGGTCAAGAAGGTGAAGGTGGTGCATGGTATGCAACATACGCTTTAAACAACGTATCATTAGGTTACAGTAAATCTTATGTTTCTTTACCAACAGCTAGAACTGCTGCAACTTATGAATCAGTATTAGGTCAGAAGTATTCTGCTTTAATCGCTGTAAATGATGACTTAAAAGTATCATACGGTGTTGAAAAATCAGAAGCTACGCACATGTTATCTACAACTGCAGATGTTGAGCAAGAAGTGACACAAATCGCTGCTGCTTACACTACAGGTGGATTAACATTAGCTGTATCTATGAATGACTTCGAGAACGCTTTATACACAGCAAACAGAGATGTTAAAGCTACTGTATTTAACGTATCAATGGCATTCTAATTATTTAGAAATAATTGAATTAAAAAAGCCGGCTAGAAATAGTCGGCTTTTTTTTTATCTCCGACATCATCGTAAACGACTCTGAGTTAAGCATTTTTAATTTATTTAGGTTATGACTTTTAATACCACCTAGAGGTATGACATTTTTATGAAAGTATCTAAAATTATTGAATCTTATAATATCATATACTTTTCCAGCAGGTTTACTTTCAACCTTGAAAAGTTTTGATACTATGATTTTATGACAACCTTGGTTTTTCTTCTGATAAATTTCCTTAAAATTATGTGCACTGCCAATAAGACAAAATCCTAAATTTATTAATTTTAAATATGATAAATTTTTATTATAAGATGATAAATAAACTCCATCTGCCTTTAATAAAACTGCAGTGCGAGCATTGTTTGCTACAAAGAACTTAATTTTTTTAAGTTTACACTTATCTCTAAAATTTTTAAGGCTGCATAAATCAAAAACTTTGTTTTGATTTCTATAGATAATATTAAATTTATTGTATCTTTTAATATGGTTTAGATTTATATCTTTTATATTTTTGATTATAAAAAAATACTCTTTTTTGTAGGCAAACATATGGACATAATAATTCAAAGATTTGAAAAAATAAAATCTAATATCACCTCACTGGCTCCAAAAAAACCGGTTAATATCATAGCAGTCAGCAAAACATTCCCTCTAGATTATATAAAGCCATTAATAGATTATGGACATTTACATTTTGGAGAAAATAAAGTTCAAGAAGCAGTAACTAAATGGTCTGAACTTAAAATATTAAAACCTAGCTTAAAGTTACATATGATTGGAAAATTACAAAGTAATAAAGCAAAAGATGCCGTAAAACTTTTTGATTACATACACTCGCTCGATAATCAAAAATTAGCTGATACATTATCAAAACATCAAAAAAGCATAAATAAAGATCTCAAATATTTTATACAAGTTAATATTGGTAATGAAATCCAAAAGTCAGGTATTCCAGTTAATCAGATAGATTCTTTTTACAATTATTGTTCGAATGAAATTAATCTTAAAATTATTGGTCTCATGGTAATTCCTCCAAATGAAATTGAACCAAAAAAATATTTTAAATTATTAAGTGAACTTAATAACTCACTTGCACTAAAAGAGCTAAGTATGGGAATGTCAGCTGACTTCGAAGAAGCAATACAACAAGGTGCAACGTTTGTTAGAATAGGAAGTTCTATTTTTGGTTCAAGATCTTAACTTTTGTAGTCCTTTTTAACTCTTGAATAATTTTTAATAAATGTATCTTTTTAATGGCTATACATCCTTCTGTTTTTTTATAATTATTTCTTACTACATGAATAAAAATAGCACTTCCTTTGTTTTTAATAACAGGATTCATATTATAATTTAATACAAGTATTACATCATAGATATTCTCTTTTTTATAAAGTTTTTCATGATTATATTTGAAAGGCAATTTGACAAGTTTGTTATAGCTCATCGATCTTGGATCATCACACCAACCCATATCTTTTTTAATTATTAACTTTTTAATCTTTGTTTGAATATTTTTAATTCTATCTCTTCTATATAAAAGGTATTTAATCTTATATTCTCCACTTGGAGTTATAAAATCCCCCTCTTTCTGCTTGTAATCTATTCCCCTTTTACCTATTGCACATTTTACTTTATAATTATTAAAAGTAAGATAATTTTTATTAATAATAATATGCATCAATTTAACGTTTTAATTTTAGGTTCAAATTTGTTTATCAACACAATAAATGAACTAAAACCATTTTTAAAGTTTAATCCTTTATTAGAAAAGTCTGATCTTAATTACGATGTAATATTATTTCATGAAGAGTCGCTAAAAAATAGAAAAGATGCAGAAATTATTAATAAAAGTATGTCTTTAAAGATTTGTGCTTCGAATTTAAAGAATTCTGATAACAAATATGATGCAGCCTTGAATCTTCCTTCTACAATAAAAGAAATCAATGCCGCTATAGAAAACTTAGCTACGAAAAAAATTTTTATAAATAATTCATCTATTAAAATAAAAAATTATATTTTAAATAAAAATGAAAAAATATTATCAAAAGAAAACAGTCAAATAGCTCTTACAGAAAAAGAGATTCAGCTGCTAGAACTCTTTTTAAAAAATAATAAACCAATATCAAAAAATAAAATTTTATCTTTTGTTTGGCACTATTCTTCTGATGCAGATACTCATACAGTTGAAACACATATATACAGGTTAAGAAAAAAAGTTAATGATAAATTTTCAGATGAAAATTTTATTCAAAATACAAAAGATGGTTATTCATTGTGAAAAAAAGAAACAAAATAGCAAAAGATCTTCTTACGATTAAGTATAGAAAAAGAGTGGTGAAACCTAAGAAAGGGAAAGGTAGTTTTAAAAGAAAAAAAAATAATCTAATAATTTAATCTAGCACCAATAATTTGTATTATTTTTGAAGACATTTCAGTTCCAGTTGCTAAACTTTCTTTAGTAGATTTGTTATTTATTAAACCGTGTAAAAATCCACCAGCAAACAGATCTCCCGCACCTGTTAGATCTTTAATCTGAATATTTTTTTTTTGCTGAACACTCCACAATTTCATTTTTATTTATTGCTATTGCTCCTTTTTCACCACGTGTAATAACAACTAACTTATTTATTTCTTTAGAAAAATCGATTACATCTTCAAATTTTTGAACATCTATTAGTGACATGATTTCTTGCTCGTTTGCAAACGTAATATCTAACCTATTTTTTACTAAATTTAGAAAATGAGGTTTATGTCTTTCTACACAAAACAAGTCTGACAGTGACATAGCGACTTTGCTTGAATTATTAATTGCTTTTTCAAATGCTTTTTTAGGCTCACCTTCATCCCAAAGATATCCCTCTAAAAATAAGATTTCACTATCTTTCACTGCGTTAGTGTCAATATCATTTTCATTAATTTTTCCTGCGGTGCCAAGAAAAGTCACCATTGTTCTTTCAGAGTCAGGTGTAATTAATATTAAACAAGTTCCAGTTGAAATAACTTCCTTTTTTTTAGTATAAAAAAATCCAACATTTTCTTTTTTTAAACCCTCTTCGTATTTAATACCTAAGTCGTCATCACTTACCTTTCCAATAAAGCCTACTTTATTTCCTAGTTGAGAGAGTCCCACTATTGAATTTGCTACTGATCCGCCTGAAACAGTTTCCTCAACTTTAAGAGTCGATAATAATTTTTTAAATTCAGTTTCTTCCACAAGTTTCATTGTACTTTTTGTTAAGTTATTTTGGGTGATAAATTTATCTTCAACTTTACAAATTACATCAACAATTGCGTTACCTATTCCTAAAATTTTCATTTAAGCTTTTTTGGTTTTAATTGGTTTTTTTCTACTGGGATAACAGCTTTTACAAATTTTACAAGTTATTCCATAACAATCTCTGGCTTTGCAATATTCTCTTCCAAACCAAATTATTTGCAGATGAAGTTTATTCCATTTTTTTTTTGGGAAAACTGCTTTAAGATCTTTTTCTGTTTGAACAACATTTTTTCCATTCGTTAAACCCCATCTTTGAGATAATCTATGAATATGAGTGTCTACTGGAAAAGCAGGAAATCCAAAACCTTGAGACATGACAACGCTTGCGGTCTTGTGACCAACACCTGGTAATTGTTCTAACTCTTCATAAGTGTTTGGTACTTTGCCTTTATATTTTTCAACTAAAGTCTTTGACAGGTAAAAGATACTTTTAGCTTTAACTCTAAATATTCCTATTTTTTTAATTAACCTTTCAATTTTTTTTCTGCCAAGTTTCACAAAATGATGGGGTTTGTAGTATTTTGGGTAAATATTCTTTGTAACATTATTAACGTTTACGTCGGTACATTGTGCTGAAAGAAGAACTGATATTAAAAGAGTAAAAGTGTTTTTATAATTTAAAGGTATAGGAACTTTAGGATAAGTTTTATTC
>MDTG01071053.1_pt1 | contig 12776 bp, 21 predicted proteins | sample 811421 | NCBI WGS metagenome assembly MDTG01 (sample SAMN05326645, study PRJNA326480) | marine metagenome | isolation source: seawater | place: Pacific Ocean: South East | collected 2011 | reverse complement strand
TATAAGCAGCATTTATACTCTGTTTCTGGTTATATTTATATTTATATCAAATCAAGTTTTGATAAGTATCTGGGTTGAAAATACTAAAATGCAATATATAAGTGACTTTGAAAAACCATATCCAATAGTAAAATTTAAAACTAATATTGTTATGGCTTACAAAACTCTAATTTATTATTTATTTTTTATCTCAGGTTTATATTTATTTTAAATTACAACGCAGCAAAATAGTCTTTACTTCCTTTAGGGTCTTCTAACATAGTTTTATCTCCAGGATTCCAGTTAGCAGGACAAACTTCATCAGGATTTTCAGCTACGTGCTGATAACCTTGCAATATCCTTAAAGTTTCATCAACATTTCTGCCAACAGGAGCCTTATTGATTGTGCAGTGCATAATTACTCCTTGTGGATTTATCAAGAATAAACCTCTATCAGCTTCTCCATCATCATTTAATACGTTATAGGAGGATGATATTTCTCTTTTTAAATCAGAAACAAGTGGATAATTTATATCTCCAATTCCGCCACGGTTTCTAGGTGTTTGAATCCAAGCTAAATGGCAGTGTTTACTATCAACAGATACGCCAAGTACCTCTGTATTTTTATCAGAAAAGTCTTTGTATCGATCACTAAAAGCAGTAATCTCTGTTGGACAAACAAAGGTAAAATCTAGAGGATAAAAGAATAAAACAACCCATTTGCCTCTATAATCTGAAAGCTTTATATCTTTGAACTCTTGATCAAAGACAGCTGTAGCTTCAAAATCAGGTGCTTCTTGACCGACTCTTAAGCAATCATTAGTTGACATGAATCTGAATTTAAAATAACTGAACAAAAATGGTAAATTAGATAGCTTCTATAATTAAGCCTAATAAAACCTTAGTAAATTTAACATAAATCAACCTATAATTAGATAATTTAGTGTAGAATCAAATAAAATTTTTGATATATCCTATGATCTGGTCATACTCCATAATTAAAAAATATACTGCGACAAGTCATTTTAAATTAATTAAGCAATTAAAAAATGAAATTAAATTAGAAAAAAAAGATTTTACCAAATAATCTTTTTATACCTACATAATTAAATTTTTTATATTATAACTATTTAGTATTCATTATTTAAATTGGAAATTAAAGGCACTGCTATTATCGTAGGAGCTGGAGGTATTGGTCAGGCAATATCTCAAAAAATATCTGAATCTTATATTAATCTAGATCCTATTCTCTGTGGAAAAGGATCTAATAAAAATATTGATATTAAATTAGATGTAACTAATGACAATTCATTAATAGATTTTTCGAAACAACTTTTAGAAATAAAAAAACCAATTAGATTATTTATAAATACAGTAGGGATTCTACATTCAGAGAATTTAAGTCCAGAAAAAAGATTAGCAAATATATCTAGAAATAACTTAATAGAATCATTCTCAGTAAATGCATTTACGCCAATTTTACTAGCAAAGCACATTGAGAAATTTATATCTAAAGATAATTATTTTAATTTTGCTAGTATAAGTGCAAGAGTTGGAAGTATAGCGGATAATAAGACAGGTGGTTGGTATTCATATAGATCAGCCAAAACTGCACAAAATCAATTATTAAAGACATTAAGCCTTGAATGGAAAAGAAAATATCCCAAAACAATAGTTACTATTTTGCATCCAGGTACTGTAAATACAAATTTATCAAAGCCATTTCAATCATTTGTTAAACCGGATAAACTTTTTACAACTGAATTTGCGGCAAATTGTATATTAAAAAATATATTTAATCAAACTAAAAGCGGAAAATTTATAGCATGGGATGGATCAGAAATCCCATGGTAAATGTATCCACACTTCATCTTAAATTTCGCTAGAAATATAAAGTAATTATAAAAACCCTCATGTTTTCTGGAAGAAAAGCAACAAAACAACAAAATTTAAAAATTGAACCTCAAGGTTTTGCCGCTGAAACACTTTTTCTGAGAGGTAAATCAGAGAAAAGTAGGTATCAAATTGCAATGTTAACAATACTTTTGATAGGTTCCACATTATTTATTGCATTAGTAGAAGCTTTGAATGGCTTCTCTTTTTCAAGTGGGCCTTTTTTATAAATTAAAAAAACAAACAATATATGTTTACTATTTAGTAAATTTTAAAAAGAATATTAATACCTGGAGAGAGACTTGAACTCTCGACCTCGGGTTTATGAATCCCGTGCTCTAACCAGCTGAGCTACCCAGGCATAAATTTATAGTAGTTCATTTAGAGTGGAACTGTAAATATTAATGTTGTCAGATTAGTGCAAAAAAAAAAAATTATATATTTAAGCAAAAGAGAGTTGCTTGTATTCACAGTATATTTTCTCTCTCTTAATTTCTAATTTCTTCTTGCTAAATTTTTTTAATCTAACGTTATCTACGGAAGAAAAATATTTTTTTTGAGTATGAAATTTACTTGAGCTACCAAAAGTCTTAACTGAGAAGGATTCAGTCATCCAACTATCAGGAATAAAATCACTATACGGAGAGGACATCCCATACCTTGCTAGTACAAATATACTAACAGAGTATGGGATGTCTGGCAACTATCAGCGCCAACCTTTTAAGAAATTATATTTCTAGTAATTTATATTTTGCGCTAATATTGAATGCTAATTTTATAAATAACGATTAAATAATCTAATATTTCAGAAATAAATCAATATATATATGATAAAAAAAGGACATATTTCCTTTATCCGCAATATATTCTCATATGTTTTAATTAATTAAAAAAGATAAATAAATATCAATGAAGCTTCTTAAACGATGACCCTATAGGTAGTGTATTATAGTAAATCATATGGCCATATATGGTACTTGATTTTTACTAAAATATCGATTAGAAAATAGGTTCCCCATCACCCAGGCCTTGCTTTTTAGCTAGGTCTTTTTTTTTTGTATATGCACTCAATTTACTCAGCAAAGGCAGATCCCTCTATTATGCAAAATTGATAGGCAAATAATTTGAATTTCTTTGGCATTTGGTCCCATTTTAAATTTTGTATTTCCTCGACTTTGGATTCTGAAAGATTTTCATTTTTTATATATGCTGATAGAGCTTCTTCAAATTCACATCTATTGCTATCCATAAAAAAAGCTTTTTGATACTGATCAAAAAATTTGATTTTTTGATCATCATTTTTTACAAAACTGGCTAAATTAGAATAGAGAACAAGTGGATCAGACATTTTAAATAGTTTTTTGATGAATTTTTGAGATAATTTGCATTTGTCGTAATTTATACAAATAAAGATTAGCAATGCATAAATTAGCTTTGTTCTAGAAAAATTGCAAGAAAAATATGGTAATTAAGCTATAAGTAAGAATATTGAAAGTTCTTATATATTCTGTTAACTGCTTCATGATTTTGCAACTACTTTTTAAAAAAACAAATTAATTTTATATGTTTGTTCCTGTGAAAGTGTTATTCATTGAATCTCTTTATAACTCTAATAAATTTTGTTAATTATTCAGAATCTCCTTAATCCACACTCTTTTAATATTTAGTTTAGATTTATGAGGAATTTAATTACCTTTATCATGACTCCAGAAGCTGAAAAGTTTAACGGCTGGGCAGCAATGCTTGGTTTTGTAGCTGCATTTGGTGCATATGCTACAACTGGTCAAATTGTTCCTGGAATTTTCTAAAGCATTAGAAAATTAAAGATCAAAATTGGGCAAAAAAAAAGAGTCAGCATTAAGCTGACTCTTTTTTTATAGATTTACTACTTTATAAATCTATTTATTATAAAACCTTTCATAGACAGAATCAAAGATAATCTATCAACTGAATTTACCATTGACTCAGTTTCGATCGGTTGATGCGACAATGGATCACCTCCTTTAATAAACTATTTAAATAATAACTCACATTTGTAGTATGTGTAATTTTGATATAAATATCAAAATAAAAAGGTCATTTATTTTTACTTCTCATTGATCTAAATACATATCAAATACGTAAGAAGGTAGAAAATTTAACTTTACTTTAAAAAAGGGATCATCTTTCCTCCATCACTATCATCATCATCACAAATACCAAAAAATAATAATATTATTAATGTGGTAGCAATAAAAGCTGATAAGGTTAATACTTGAAATTCGTTCAAAATATTAATTAAAGAAATAACTAGAAAATAAGATACCCATTACTATAGTTAATAACAAACCTAGATATAAGCTTGTTCTATTTAACTCCACAGGCAATTTGTTTGGGTTGGGATTAACTTGCATAGTTTTTTATTTTTATGGTAAGAAATAAATTAATAAAAATTGGTTTAAATAAAAAAATAAATAATTAAGATAATCACATATACTAATTTTAAAATTTTAGTTTTTCTTAATATCATAAAGTCTCAAGCTAAAGGAAAATATCTTATAAATATCACATGAAAAGGTTTTTGCTGGGTGTGGCAAAAACCTTTTTATTTTTTTACCGAACATCAACCGTACAAATTTAAAAACATATAATCACCTAAATATTGTTAAGATTTGTGTATTCAATTAAATTCATGGAAAATTTACCTAACGGTTTTATTTTAAATAATAAATTTGCAATGACATTTGTATTTGTCATATGCTCATTTATTTCAAATGAATTAATTTCTACACTTACTTAACTATCATGACTCCTGAAGCAGAAAAGTTTAACGGAAAAGCAGCTATGATTGGCTTCTTAGCTTTAATTGGTGCTTACATTACAACAGGTCAGATTATTCCTGGTTTATATTAATGATGAAAATAATACCAATTTTATTTCTTTCTTCATTTATTTCTATATGTCAATACAATTCATCTATCGCTGCCTCTTGTAGTTACCAAGATGAGGGAGTTACAAATTGCGTAGATGGAGAATGTGATAAAGATAACAACAATTATAGTAATGATTTATCTTTAAAATAGTTATCCAGACATGTATGATTTAGCCATAATAGGTGCTGGTATATCTTCTCTAGTACTTTGTTTTGAGCTAAAAAAATCAGGCTACAAAGGCAGTATAATAATATTAGAAGCTGGTCGTAAGCCAGGTGGCAGATTATCGTCAAAATATAGTCGAACTAAACCACTCCTAAGGATTAATCATGGATGTCCTAAAATTAATTTAAGCATAGAAGATCATTTTACAAAGAATTATTTAAAATGGTTTCTCAATGAAAATCTTATTATTGAAGATAAATTATCACCGAACAACCACTTTTTTAATGATTCATATTTTAAGACATATTGTTCCTATGATCTAGTTGATGAAATATATTCAAAATTAAGGTTACATAAAGATGTATTTTTTAAATTCGGTACTTTTATCTCAGAGTTGAAAAAAAGTAATGATATTTGGGTTTTGAACGACGAAAGTAATAATCTATCGCATAAAACTAAATATTTAGTTTTATCAAGTTCATTACTTTTACATAAACGTTCATTAAGTATTTTAAATAAGAGAATCATACCTATGAGAAAAGCCATTAAAGCTAATAATGATACTAAAATAGATATATTACTTTCACTTGTAAATAAACAAAGAATAGTAAAAAGAAAAAATATAATCTTACATTGCGATTACGATTTTAGTCTCTTTAACACTGAAAGATATAAAATTATAGAATTACCTAATTATAGTATGAAAATGAATGGTATAGAAAGGATTATGATAACAAATCATATTGACAACTCTATATCAATAGTAATTCATACAATTGATAAATATATGTATAGAAAGTATCTATTTAATAAAAATAATGGAATTTTATTAGAAAAAAATATAACTAATTATCTAACTAACACTATTAAAGATGACTATATTAAATATTTTGTTAAAAATATAAATTACAGAATAATGACTTGGAGAGGATCTCAGTCATTAAGGATTAAAGTAAATAAAAAACTTAACTATTCACAAATAAATAAAGTGGGTTTTTGTGGAGATTGGTTTAATAATAATGAAAATGGTAGTGTTAGAAGCTCAATAGTCTCCGCAGTCAAATTAAGCAAGAAAATTTTATACCTAGAAAAAAGCTAAGAAAGGATATTATCCAGTAAATACAGGTAAGCCTAATGTTGCTGTTCCTATTACGGCTCCTGCGAAAAGCATAAATGAAATTGCTGATTGGTATGTCATGAGCAAAATAAATTTTGACCATCATATAGGTAAAAATACCTTTTGTCCAGTATTTATACTTATTCATTGAGAGAAAGTATAGATATATGTAAAAGATTACAAAATAAATGTATTAACTCATACAAGAAAATGAAAAAATTGTATTATTTTGAATAATTAGTAGCATTTTTTACTTATAAATAGAATAATAATTAGTTCAGAAATATAAAGTTTAAGATATAAAATATAAAAGTATATAATTAATTGAATTCATCAACATTTATACCTGAAATACCCATTGGATCACCAGTTATTGTTAAAACGGATCTGATACTACAGAGGCTTGATTCTGATGTGAAAAAGGAATTAATTCTTATGCCAGAGGGTTTTGCAGTGGGGTTTGATAAGATAAATAATCTAAATATGTATAAAATAAGATTAAGAACAACCAGAGAAATTTACCTTTTTAAAAATGAATTCATCTGTTTAGATAAAATTAATAGCAATGTGGGAAAATTAGATAAAATTTTTTTAAAACTTTTTAAATATAATTTTTTTAATAATACATATACAAGTACATATTATATGAAAAGATTGTTCAGTCCATTTAATTTTATTAAATGGTTGATCTATTCATTTAAAGATGTTTTTTAATTACTCACAAATTTTTTAGGCAAATTACAAGCTTCTGATGCCATAGAAATATCCATTTCGCCTGAATCCCATTTTTCAAAAACACAGGAATAATATTCCCTGTCAGGATTTTCAATGTTGTTCTTTTGTGTGATTAACTCTCTAAGATATTTTGCTTTAGATTTTAAATATTCTCTCCTGGATAATCTTATTACTGTCTCACCGACAATAAAAATACCTCCAAATAAGGAGATAAGAACAACAAAGTCAATTAAATTCATAGATTCTCCCTGTTTTGATATTTTATAATAAATATTAAATTAATGTCTAGTAAAATATACTTATTTATTTTTTCAAGTAATTTATAAATACCTTATTTTATTGATGTAACTATAAGATTTCATTTAATTTAGTAAAAGTTCTTTGATCTATTCCTACGTTTCTCAATTTCCTTATTCAATTTGTCTTCTTCCTCATCCCATATTTTCATCTGAAATATAAGAATTCCACATGCAATAAAGAAAATAGTAAAAAGTCCAAACCAACCCCAGAATTTATTTTCTAAAAATAAATTTGTTAAGGATGAATTTTCTTGGTAAGAGGCTTCCATCTCGTATTGGATCGTAGAAAAATATTTAAACATTACAATAAAATTTTTAATTATTTTATACTTATATATTGTTTTTTGTGGAGAATATATTCTTAGCTAATAATTTTACAGGATGTGGATTCTTAAGATAGAATTTATCTGTATTAATTAATAATTTAAATATCCAAAAAAGATAGTAACTAATAGTTATATTATAAATTTATTATGTAATATGAAAAAAAATGTAACTATTCAAGAATCACTTGTCATTACAATAAATGATATGATCTTAAGAATGACAAAGGTTAATCAGAAGGATAAAATTGCAATAAATAATGAATTCAAGGAATGGATATATGCTACAAGAAAGGGGTATGGTAAATACGATTTTATATATTTAAAGCCAATAAAAAATAATGATTAGATTTCTCAAGAATTAAGAAACTCTTTTACTCTGTTTTTCAGAAAGGGATGATATTAAATAAGCTCCGACAATTAAAACAAGTGGGACGAATATAGAATGCAATACCATCATCAACTGATTTGAGGACAATCCTATAAGATTAACTTCTTGAGCTAAGGAATTTGACCATGTTCCAGGTAGTTGCCAAACCTGAGGAGATGATAATAAAAGCATATGAGATTGATAAGAAATTATTATTACTTTCAGATAATATCCTCCAAACACTCTATTGCAACATTAACTTTTCAAAACTTTACCTTAGCTGACCTTAAGTACGCTCCGATCATAAAAAATATTAAATTTGCATTTGACATAAATAAAACTAATATTAAAATTATAAAAGATATTAAAATATAGATTTTTTCTATATTTAGATTAAACAACTATGCTTACTTTTTTAATATTTCTATTTTTTATTATCTTTCTTATAAATATTGATATCCTTTATAAAAGCAAAAATCATTTAGAAATAAAAGAAGAGCTAGAAAAGATTACCGATCAATTAAAATATCTAATAAACAGCTCATTGCGAATCGTCAAATTATTAATACAAGATTTTAAATTTCACATAATTTCTAAAGGATAAAGGAATGATTATAAATATGTTAAAAATTTATAAAATTAAATGAGTAACAATGAATTCAATGAATGGAAAGAGGAGTTAATTGAACAGCTTGAGGTTATTATTATTAGTTTTTTAATAGCCTTACCTATAGGCTTAATTATATTTTATTTATTCTACATAAGATAATAAATTGTTAACACATAATAAAGAATCGATTTATAAGATTTTTATAATATCTTTAGTATGTTATGAAGTAATCAAAACATAATTGAAAAAAAATTAGTTATTATATGAATATTACACGTGTAATGAAGTTTATAACCTTACTTAATTAATCCCATGACTCGAGAACAATTAGCAACTCATTACGAATCGCTATGGTCAAAAGCTCAAGATGCAGAAACACTTGATGAAAAGAAACAATTTTTATACAAGGCTAGACAAGTTCAAAAGATTATAGAAGCAATGGACAAAAGATATTATAATTTTTGGAATGTTGAATACAAAAAAAATATTTGGGAGTGACTAATCCTTTGTAATTCTAATAAATTTAGTAGTATTAATTTTTTTTACTTTAAGCTGGAAAGAAATTTTTATAATTTACCATCAAATTTTTCAAGATATTCATAAAACTCCTTTTGACTTTTTCTAGTTTCGTATAACTTTTTTATAGTCTCGTGATCTCTTAACTTGTCAATTTTGAATTTCTCTAGGCCTTTTGTAACGTATGAATACCATTTTATAAAGTCGTCACGCTCATTTTCTGATGAAAAGAATGAAACAGATTCTCTATATTTATCAAGGCCATCTACTCCTTTCAGAGTTTTATCAGTACTTTTGAAAAAGAAACCTCTATCTCCTTTGAAATCCATTTAATTAAATTAAAATTAAATCTTAAGACAAAAAAACTAATAATGAGAGAATAATCTTAAAAATTTCTCAGAATTGACCTTATTTATGCTGAATTAAATGAAAGGGTAATTTATTTAACATAAGGATTACTCAATAGTTATGATAAATTTTTTTTTAATAAACTATATATGTACATTGAGCTGATGAACGATATCGGTATAGATGTTAAAGTTAAAAATTCCATAACTTATCATAGTTCATACACACATAAAACGTGACTTGTTAGAATTATAGGAATTATTTTTTATTGGATGATCAATAAGGATTTTAGAGTTGAATTAAGTTTTAAATCATTAAATCAATTAGAAAAACAATTGTTATTCTGTATTAAAAATAATTTATTTAATTTAAATATACCTTGTAAGAGCTATCTAAGAAATAAAGATTTAATTGAATCGGTTAAATTTATAAAAGATCTAGATAAAAGATTTGATATTATTCCACACTATAGTTTATTTTATCAGTATGAACTTAATATTAATAAATCATATCAGAAACTATCTAAATTTCTAGCATATCTGAATGAAATCAATATTAAGCAAATATTACTGGTTTCTGGAACTAATAAAAAAAAGAAATTTGATACTCTTGATGTTCTATCAAGTAAATTGTTAATAAATAACAAAAACAATAATCAGAGTATAGGTATAGCATATAACCCATATTTTACTAATAATAACAAATCATTAGAAAGAGAACGTTTTTTACAAAAAATTAAAAATAAAAATGTTGATTCAATATGGTTACAATTTGGAACAGATATAAATTTATTAGATAAAGAAATTAAATTTTTACATAAAAACATAAAAAATACTAAAAATAAAGTTAAAATATATGGAAGTTTCTTTATTCCTTCAAGACAATTTATTGCAAGATTTAAATTTAGACCTTGGAAAGGTGTTTTTATAAGTAATGAATATCTAGATTCCATTTATGAAGCAAATGCTATATCTAGAGAAATTTCAGATATTTATAATAATAATAATATTATTCATTTAATTGAATCTTCTATTTCATCGGACAAAGACATGGAGAGATTCAAAGAATTTATGTAAAAAATTAGTAAGAAACACTCATATACACATAAGAAAATTAAGTCATAATTCTGGATGATATACAATTATTGATGTGAAAATACTTAAAAAAAAAGGTATCGGTTTATTCGATACTTATTTAATTTTTTTTGGATGTATTATGACCGGGGTTGTCGTATATATGAAGCTTTTTGGATTACCTAGTTTATAGTAACAAATGTTACTCAAAACAAATTTTTGTGATCACTTTATTTTAATTTTTTATTTGGTTCTCTAATTCTCCATAGAAAGCCATTTTTATCAGCCTCTAAAATTTCACTGTATAAATCTTTTTTCATAAATTTGAAGATATTTTTAAAATATAACTATTGTTTTTAAATTATTTGATTCGTATTAACCGTAATATTACCTCTTATAAAAATAAATAACTTAAATCAACGTATGAGTTTATTTATTTAAGATATAGATTAAATCTATATTACAGGTATAAATCGTTTATTATTTATATTAGCTATAAATAAAAAATAATCAGATGCAAAGTAAATACGAGGTTTGTGTAATAGGGAGTGGCATAGGTGGATTATGTGCAGCAGCTTTACTAGCTAAAGAAGGAAAAAATGTAGTAGTTTTTGAATCTCATTCAAAACCTGGAGGTGTTGCTCATTCATTTTCAAAGAATGGATTTAAGTTTGAATCTGGACCCTCACTATGGAGTGGAATTAATACATTACCTACAAATAACCCATTAGGCCAAATTTTAAGGTCAATAAATGAAAAAGTAACAACAGAATCATATAATAATTGGAAGGTCTTTCTTCCAGAAGGAGACTTTAATATGGGTGTAGGAAATGATTCATTTAATCATGTTATTTCAAATATACGAAACCAAAAAGCATTAACTGAATGGAAAAACTTTATTGATAGAGTTCATCCAATTGCAGAGGCAGCAAATTCTATTCCTCTTGTCTCATTCAATCCAACAACAGCAGGGATATTAAATATAATTAAGGAAAATAGTAACTTTATAAAACATCTTAAATCAATTAAATATCTCAATGGATCATTTAACAAGATTGTAGATGAAAATATTACTGATTCATTTTTAAAAAATTACATTAACCTATTATGTTTTCTTATAAGTGGTATGGAAATGAAAGATACTAATTCTGCGGCAATGTCAACATTGTTCAGTGATTGGTTTAGTAACGGTTCAACTCTCGAATATCCATATGGAGGTAGTGAATCTATTGTAAATGCGTTAGTAAATGGTCTTAAGAAATATGGTGGAGAAATTTATTATAATTCAAAAGTAAAGGAGATTACGACTGAGGGAAAAAGAGTTTCTGGTATTATTCTTGATAACAATGAGAAAATAAATTGTAACTACGTTGTTAGTAATGCTGATATATGGTCATCTTTAAATATGTTAAAGAAATACAAAACTAATAAGTGGTATAAAAAAAGGATTGAGACAAAAAAATGTAATTCATTCTTACATATGCATCTTGGATTTAATTCAGAAGGACTAAAAAATTTACCGTTACATTCCATATGGGTTGGAAATTGGCAAAAAGGTATTACGGCTGAAAGAAATTGTGTAATATTATCAATACCATCAATTATTGATAAAGATCTTTCTCCAAAAGGATTCCATTTATTACATGGATATACTCCTGCTAACGAACCATGGGATATTTGGAAAGATATTAAATACAAAAGCCCAGAATATGAAAAGTTAAAACAAGAAAGATGTTCAATATTTTGGAAGCCACTTGAGAAATTAATTCCAGATATTAAAGACAGGATAGAAATACAACTACTTGGAACACCTCTAACTCACAGAATATTTACGAATACATCAAATGGTTCATATGGTCCTGCAATTTCTGCAAATAAAAGCTTATTTCCCTCAGGAAAGACACCAATTAAAAATTTATATTTATGTGGCTCTTCCACATTTCCAGGAATAGGTGTACCACCAGTAGCAGCAAGTGGTGCACTTGCTGCATATTCAATTTTAGGAATAAAATTACAGAAAAATTTTATTAAGGAATTACAAATATAATATTAGAAATTTTCTGATAAAAGGTTTTGATAATTTGAAAGTATCTTTAATGTTTCTTTTGAAGCGAAACATGATTCGTTTCTAACTTTCCATCCTTCAGAGCCATAAATAATAGCATTAGAAAGTTCATCATTCACTTTATTTACAGTTGAACTATTATCTAGGATCGAATTACTCAGTGAATTCTTGATTTTAGTAGGAGACTGAATCATGGTCTTTATAATCGCTTAATAGTTTAAAATATAACAAATTGATAAGTTTCTCGTGGAAAAAAAAGATATTTGATCCGAGAGCATTTGGTAACGGATAAACAATTATCAAAAGACATTAACTAAAATACAATTTTAAATCAATTTTATCGATATGATAAAGACAATTTAATAAGAAAG
>MDTG01327697.1_pt1 | contig 12777 bp, 7 predicted proteins | sample 811421 | NCBI WGS metagenome assembly MDTG01 (sample SAMN05326645, study PRJNA326480) | marine metagenome | isolation source: seawater | place: Pacific Ocean: South East | collected 2011 | reverse complement strand
TTCACAGATTTAATTGAGTATATAGAAGATAGAAAAGGCCATGATTTTAGGTACGATATTGATTCAAAAAAAATTGAATCTGAATTAAGCTGGACCCCAAAAGTTGAGTTTGAGACCGGAATAAAAAGTACTATTTCATGGTACCTTGAAAATATCGAATATCTTAAATGATAATAAAAAAAATTATTATTTTAGGAAGCAATGGTCAGCTAGGGCAGTCTCTCAAGCATAATTTGCGCTATGAAAATATAGAGGCATATTCTAGAACAGAGTGCGATATTTCAAATTTAAATAATCTTTTAGAAAAAATTGGTAATGTAAAAAATTCAATAATTATCAACGCAGCAGCATATACTAATGTTGAAGGAGCTGAGGTAGAAAGAGAATTAGCACTAAATATTAACTCTACAGCATTACAAAACATTTCTTCTATATGTCATAAAGGAAACAATATACTTTTCCATTTTTCAACGGACTATGTGTTTAACGGAAGATCTTTGAAAGCTTACAATGAAGAAGATCAAATCTCACCTATAAATTACTATGGTGAAACAAAAGCATTAGGGGAAGAATATATTCAAAGTATCATTAAAAAGTTTTATATATTTCGAACAAGTTGGGTTTATGGTGAACATGGTCAGAATTTTCCTAGCAAAATTATTGAACTTTTAAAGTCTGAAAAAAATCTAAAGATTGTTAATGATCAGATTTCAGTACCAACATCAACTGATTTCTTAACTCAATGTACTGGTGCTGCTATCGATAAAATCTTAATTGATGATGCTATGGATTTTGGTATATATAACTTAGTGCCAGATGGCAGTTGTTCAAAATATGAATTAGCTAAGGAAATTAATAATTTTTTTAAAAGTAATCAAATTAAAGATTTTCATGAAAGTAGCATTGATGGAGTAGCCTCTTCCTTTTTTTCCACAAAAGCTAAAAGACCAATTTTTTCCGCATTAGATAACAGCAAGTTTAGAGATAAATCAGGTTTTCATATAAAAAATTGGCAAGTTTACTTAACAGTATTCTTAGAAAATTACTTAAAAAAAATTTCGTTTAAGTGATTTTGCACTTCTTTTGCGTTTAAAAAAATCACATACTATACAAAGTGAATAATCAGAGAAAAGCTATAATCTTGGCAGGAGGACGAGGAACAAGACTTTACCCAGTGACTAAGGCCATATCAAAACAGTTACTTCCTCTATATGATAAACCTCTCATTTATTATTCAATCTCAATGTTGCTTAAAGCAAATGTTACAGAATTCTTAATTATATCTTCTACAAAACATCTAGGAATGTATAAAGACTTGCTAGGAGATGGCAGCAATTTTGGAATTAATATTTCTTATGCCTCTCAACAACAACCGTCTGGAATACCAGAAGCATTTATCTTGGGGGAAGAATTTTTAGAAAATTCTGACTGTATCCTTCTTTTAGGAGATAACATTTTCTACGGCAAAGATATGCAGGCAATGCTTGAAAAAGCATATGAAAACTATAGCTCCGCAAGTATATTTATCTATGAAGTTGAAGACTCTTCTAGTTTTGGTGTTGCTGAAATAGATGAAAACTCAAATGTAATTTCAATTGAAGAAAAGCCTAGAAATCCAAAATCATCCTATGCGGTTACTGGCATATATTTTTACCCAAAAGATGTTATACAAAAATCAAAGTTATTGAAGCCTTCTAAAAGAGGTGAGCTGGAAATTACAGACATAAATTTGTTATATCTTGAAGAAAAAAAATTAAAAGCCTTTCTAATGAACAAAGAATCAATTTGGTATGACACTGGAACTTTTAGTTCATTCTTGTCTGCATCAAACTTTATTTGTTCTGAGCAAGAAAAACTTAATAAAATAATTTTTAGCCCAGAAGAAACAGCTTTAGAAAAGGGTCTTATAAGTAAATCTGACTTAAAAAAATATATTTATAACATGTCAGGACCTTATATCGAGTATCTGAAATCACTGCTATAATCTTCGAATGAAAATAAAAAGTTTATTCATAGTATTGCTTATCCTCATGTCTATGCGACTTTTTTCTCAGCAAATTGATGAAGATTTAATAAAAAACCTTCCAGCCCAACTTCAAGACCAAATTAAAGAGTTAAATATCAAGAAAAATGCATCTAACGTTAATATTGCAGATGATCCATCAAGGGACATAGATATTTTAATTAAGCAACAGGATGCAGTAAATCAAGAAATATCTAAATTTCCCATTATTGATGAATCAAATAAGCCCTTCGGCTACGATTTTTTTGAAAATGTCCCTTCTGCTCAAGAGTCAATGCTTGATATTCCTCTCCAATCTGAATATCAGATTTCTTTCAGAGATAAATTGACCTTAATGTTAACTGGTAGTCAGAATGACAATTATGAGTTAGATGTAAATCTCGGCGGAGAGGTTTTGATTCCTTCTATTGGTCTAGTTTCTCTTAAAGATCTAACTCTATATGAAGCAGATGAAAAAATTAAAAATATTGTAAAGAACTTTTATGTAGGCACTAATTCAGATCTATCAATTAGAAAAGCATCATTGAAAAAGATTTCTGTAATTGGTGCAGTAAAAAAACCAGGCACTTTTGTTGTTAACCCTTTTATATCCATATCAGAAGCTGTAAGTTATGCAGGTGGTTTGGTACCTAATTCTAGTTTAAGAACCATAGAAGTCTTATCACCGTCTGGTGAAAAGAACGTTTATGATTTGTACAGTTTCTTAATTGACGGTAACAGAAAAGACGATGTGAATCTGAAAAATGGAGATACTCTTGTTGTTGGATTTACTGACAAATTTATAGATATTCAAGGTGAGGTAAAACGCCCAGGAGTTTATGAATATGTTGAAAATGATTCTCTTGAAGAGATTATAGGATTCTCAGAAGGGCTAACAAGCTTAGCTGATGAGAAAAATATTTTTGTTAATATTTATGAAGAGGATAAATTAACTACCACAAAAGCAAGCTTAGCTGACGATCTCAAAGGCAAATTTTTACATTCTTTATACGTAGGCAACAATTTAAAAGAGGATCTGAGGGATATCCAAATTAAAGGATCGGGAGTAAAGAATATCTTCTATGATGCAAATGGCAAAAATACTTCTTTAGAAAAAGTAATAAATGAATTAACCTTTACGAAAGAGATATATCCCTTTTTTGCTATTGCAAAATATCAGTCCAAATCTGGAAAGGAATCATTTACACATTTTTTTAATCTTAATGATCGTAATTCCTATAAAGATATTATTTTGCAAGATAATGTTGAGCTAACTTTTTTTAGCAGAAATCAAGTTTTATTAAATAGTATAAGTAAGCAAGATTATGTGGCACTTGAAATCCCAGCTGAATCTATTTCTATTTTGAATTTCGGAAGAATTTCATATGAGATTCCTCTGGCTGGTAAGTTCAAGCCTGCTCAACTATTTAAGTTTTTCGGGCCTTCTGGAAAATATTTGCTCGACCAAACTACCGTAACAACTGCTTATGAAAATTTCTTTGCGTCATACGAAAAAGAAATTGAACAGAAAGGTAAAACAATTATCAGCTTCCCAATAGAAATGGATGATTTTGTAGAAGTGTCAATTCTTGGAGAAGTGGAAACGCCAGGAAAATATTTAGTAAGTAAGAACTCAACATTAAATGATCTTTATGAATTAAGTGGTGGTTTTCTTCAAAGCGCGGATTTGGATTCAGTATTTCTAAGCAGAGAGTCAATTAAGGAGCTAGAAAAGAATGCATTTGAAAGTTCTAGAAAAATTATTGTTGATGCTTTACTTGCTTCATTATCTAATCCAAACTCTGGTAATGTAGTAGATCCGTCTGTTTTGAGCTTTCTCGATTTAGAAATAAGAGAATTTTCAGGAAGAGTTTCTGGTAATTTGAGGCCAAACAGCGAATTAAGTAAAAAAATTATTCTCGAAAATGGGGACAATGTATTCATTCCGAGTGTTAAAAATACAGTTTCAGTTTATGGTCAGGTTTTACAACCAGTAACTGTTTTATATCAAAATTTTAAATCGGTTGATTATTACATTGAACTTGCAGGTGGTCTGAATAAATATGCGGATTCTTCAGAAATTTTTGTCTTAAAATCAAATGGAGTCTCATTGAAAGTTAGCAGAGGGTTATTTACTAATAATTCAAAAACTATTGAGCCAGGCGATACGATTGTAATCCCAAGAGATCTTGACAGGTTAGATGTAGTGCCTGTAATTACAGCTGCAGCCGGAATCTTATCAGACCTAGCACTTAGCGCAGCTTCATTAAATGCTATTTCAAATTAGAAAAAAATTTATAATTTTTTTGGCGTTTAGTTTAAGCTTATTTGGATATTCTTCTGCAGATTTAAATTCACATGGTGTTGTTGGAATATTAAATACTCCCTCTGCAAGAATTAATAAAGAATCAACAATTGCACTATCTATTTATAAGGGAACACCAGATTCAAAACTTATCTTGAGCGCAACACCTTTCAGTTGGCTAGAAGCGTCTTTATTCTATACTGATGTGTCTAATAAACCATATGTTGCATGGAATTCTGATTATATTTTTGAGAATCAAAGCTATAAAGATAAAGGTTTTAATTTCAAATTAAAATTAGTTGAGGAGACTTATAGTCTTCCAGCAATTTCAATTGGCATAAATGATTTAGGTGGAACAGGATTGTATGCCTCAGAATATTTAGTAATTTCAAAAATGAATTCAAATTTTGATTTTAGCCTGGGCCTAGGTTTCGGTTTATATAGTGAGGGCATAAAAATTAGTAATCCTTTGACTAAAATTTCTGACAGATTTGGTGAAAGAAGTAATCCTACATCAGGTGAGCTTAATTTTAATTCATTTTTTAGTGGAGAGGATTCCTCAATTTTTGGTAGCATAAAATACTATTTCAATAAAAATTATTCATTATTCTTTGAGTATGATCCAACTGATTATAATCAGAGGATTGATTATGAGATTAATGACAACTTTTCTAGACTAAACTTTGGTGGATTATATAGTTCAAACAGATTTTCAGTTAAAGCTGCTATTGAAAGAGGGACAGATTTCACCATACAGTTATCTCTGAAAAATAACTTTTTAAATTTTAATTCAAATCCAATTAACAAATCATCAATCACAAGTTCAGCTTCTAGAGAAAAATCTTTAGCTGGAATTTTGGGATCAAACTCTATAGGTCTTAAAAAAGTTTCAAAAGCAAACGAAAAAATTAACATTAATATCAGACAAAGTATTTATGAAGATTCAAGAGTTGTAGATAATTTGGTTATTTCCGAAGCAAAAAGACTATATGGCAATGATAAAACAATCCAATTAAAACAAACATATTTAGGAATGGATGTAAGCGAAGTAACTGTAAAATCATATTCAACCAAAAAAGATTTTACAAAGATTACAGATGAAGATGACAGTATGGATGAAATTTACACATCTATTGATAAATTTCCTTACTATTATAATAGTTTCAGTATTAAGCCAAGGTTTTTTTTAGGAGCAAGAGAGGGTTTTTTTTACAGGGGGCTATTTGCAGAGTTTGATTCTGAAGTAGTAGTTAAAGATAATTTTATTTTATCTTCAAACCTAAAGTATCCAATAACCTCAAATTTTGGAGGTCTATCCATACCGCCAGTTGATACATTTCCAAATCAAGTTAGAAGCGATGTAAAAAGATATCTTAATGAGATGGGAAATCAATTATCTATTGGAAGGTTGCAAGCAGACTATTTCTTTAATTTAAATGATAATTTTTTCAATATTTCAGCAGGAATATTCGAAGAAATGTTTTCAGGAATAGGGCTTGAATACTTAAACTCAAAAAAAAATAGACTAATAAATTATGGCTTTGAGAGCTTTTATGTCAAAAAAAGAGATTATAAAATGCAATTTCAACATCAAGATTATGATAATTTTCTGTCACGCTTTAATCTTCTCATTAATGAACCTAATACAAATGCTTTTGTTAAACTCTCTTATGGTGAGTATCTTGCTGGTGATAAAGGCTATACCCTCGATATATCAAGAAAGTTTAATAATGGTGTTGAATTTGGATTCTTTTTTACAAGAACAGATGTAAGTAAGAAAGATTATGGTGAGGGTTCTTTTGACAAAGGCATAAGGTTAGTCTTTCCCATCAATTCTTTATTTGGCAATGACAAAGCAAGTTTGTCAGAGTTTATATGGAGGCCATTAACAAAAGATCCAGGCGCACTACTAATCAGAAAACTAAATTTAAGTGATGAATTGACAAGGTTTAGAAGAAAATAAACTAAGTCCCAGTTCCTGTACCAGTCCCAGTCCCAGTTCCAGTCCCAGTTCCAGTTCCAGTACCAGTTCCTGTTCCTGTTCCTGTTCCAGTTCCAGTTTCTGAACTAGTGCTAGTGCCAGTTCCTGTTGCAGTTGCAGTTTCTTCTGGTTCTGTGCTTGTGCCTGTTGCGGTTGCAGTTTCTTCTGGTTCTGTGCTTGTATTAGTAGCGGTACCTGTTTCTGAAAGATCATCAATTCCACCAACGTCTCTTATAGAAACAGTTATTACTTGTGTTTCAGCATTATTACTTGCATCAGTAGCAGTAACAGTTGCAGTTATATCATAAGTACTTCCGTCATATGGCAACGTTACTGGATCGTTAGATTGAGCTTCATAATCAGCAGGTGACACAAATGTAAGCACACCAGCAGTAGTAATTTCTAAATCATCACTTCCTGTAAGTGTAAATGTTATAGTTTGCAAGTCTGTTGCTGTTACAGTTCCAACAGCGGTTGCACCCTCATCAACTACAAACGTTGAGGAAGATGTAAAGACTGGGGCAATTGTGTCTGAAACATTTACAATTCTTGTAGCAGTACTTGTATTGCCATAATCATCAGTTGATGTGTATGTAATTGTATATGAACCTATAGTATCTGGATCTACTGCTTCAACACCAGTAGTTACAACTGTGACTGTGCTCGTAATATCGGTAGCAGTAGCTCCTGCATCTGTATATGTTGTACCTAATTCAACAGCAGCTGGATTGTCTCCAGCAATAGTAATGACTGGAGCAGTAGTATCTGAAACATTCACTGTTCTAGTAGCAGTTGCAGTATTGTTATCGAGATCGGTTGCTGTATATGTAATGGTGTAGGTACCAACTGTTGATGTATCAACTGTTCCTGATGACGACACAGGTGTTTCTCCATGAAATTCATCAAATGCAGTTGCTCCTTGATCTGTGTAGCTATCTCCGGCTTCTACTGAAGCAGGATTAGATCCAATAATAGTAATTACTGGTGGAACATTATCATCATAACCATCGTCAGATAAAGCAGATACAGCTGCAACACCAACCAGAGCAATTAATGTTTTTTGTATTGCAGAAAGTTCGGCACCAATTTGACTTAATCTTCCTTCTATAGCTTTATTTTGTGAGGGACTTTGAGTACTTTCTTGTAGATTACTCAATTCACTTTGTTCAGCTATTAGTAAAAGTCTCTGACTAATAAGTTGATTGTAGTCCATGCCGCTTATTCTTGATTCTATTTCTGAAATCTCACTGTCAGTTAAACCAAACTGATTTTCGTTAGCAGCAAAAGACTGAAACGATGCTAATGTGAAAGTAAGCATCAAGACTGTTAGCAATTTAAAATTTTTCATTTATATCCTCTCCGTTAACCCCAATTTAGTTAGCTATAGCTCAAAATAGTATAAACATCAAATTAAGGAATCTTATGTTACTACATATTTAGGCATTAAAAAAACCTTTTTTATCAAATAATATATCATTATATTATACACATTTTTGATATTTCATCCTTTTTTATCCTAATTTTCAGTTTATAGGTCTCATTTTGACAAGTAAATCATACAAATTATTTCTTTTTACAAGTGTTGCTCCAGGATCTTTTGTCAATGGTCTCCATGTATAATTAATAAAGTTTCCATAAATAGGTATATTAAAAAAGATACCTTTATCAAAGCTGCCTTCGCCATATTGTTCACTACTTACATCTGTAAAGGTTGCAAAAATACCAAAACGAACTCCATTTCTATAAGATCTCGAAAATTCTATTGTTGATCCAATATCTCCTGCAAGATATTCACCTGCAGATAATCTCATATCAAAAGGTATTGATCCGTAATTACGATAATAAAAATTTGCTGTAGCAAGTGTATTTGTATAATCTAAATGATTAAAACCCCACTCATAATCTCTTTTTTGAACATTAAAAATTTCAAATCCAAATGAATAGTTACTATTTTGTTTAAAATAAAGATACTCGATGCCATATCCAGAGAACATATCTTCAAGAATCCCACCAGTCAACATAAGATGATGATTTTTTTTTGGTGTTAAATGATAGTCTAATTGTGCCCTTCCAATAAGAATACCTTTATCTATGTTTTTTAAGTACTGCTTAACATCTGAGCGAACTTGAGCAGGATATGTATCAATTGGTGGATAAATAAAATCATCAAAATTATCTGCTAAGCTATATTTTAGATTGGTGTTTAAAAATAAATTCTCCCTAATAATAAATTCTGTATCGTTTTCAATTAAAAAAGCACCTTTGAAAAACTCTTCCCTAGATGCAATAAATGGTCTAAATCTGGCGTTAGTTGATGTATTAATTGTTCTTGTTGTATCTCTTTGGTAAATTGTTTTTGCATTCCTTTTAAATGATTCGTCTAACTCTGAAATGGCCTCCAAGTCAGCAATCTTAATATCTTTTTTTATATTTTTATTAATACCTGCATCAATGCTAGATTGTTTAATGATTTGCTCAATAAGCGCTATATCTGAATAAATAAATTGAGTTAAGTCTAATCCAATTGATTTTGAGCTCTCAGTTATTTTGTTAACACCAATTCCATTTTTCTCAAGATTTTTTACTAGCTTTGTATACTTTGTATCATCCTCGGTGACATCTGCTTTCTTATATTCATAGTCATTTTTTAATACCTTTGGATCATTTTTATAGATAAATTTAAAAGAAAAATAATTACCTCTCTCATATGAGAGCCCAATATTAAAATTATCATTTAAGTTATATGTGAATCCATATGAGTAATTATTTTTTTTGTTAGGATAAGGCATCCTTGGTCCATCAATTAAAATTGGATCTTTTTCAATATTGAATAATAAGTTTTCTTTTAATTGATACGAAATACCATAAAATGATGAGGCGCTTGTGCCAGAGAAATACTTATCTGGCTCAAAAGTACCTCCTAAGCCATATTCAATTGGCCTATTTAAAAATCTATCGTCAATATAGCTAAATGGATTTTTAAAATCGCTATTACCATTTAATTGACCCCAACCAATGCCTAAATGCATGTCTAAATTTCTAATTCCGTAGCTTGAGACAATGTACTCTGAACTATAAAAACCGGTTCCTGCGAAGTCATTCAAACCAATTGCAATTGCTGGAAAAAAACCTTCTTTTTTAAGTCTTAACTTTAAATTAAAACCTTTATCTTTATAATCTTGAAATTCATATCCTGGATATGGGAGTCCTTGTATATTTGTATAAAAAAAAGAAGCTTCAAGCCAGTTATATGGATTAGAAGTAAGAGTTATTTTTTGATCTGGAGTCCCATCATATAAAGTGACGCCGTGGGCACCTTCATCATAAAACCTTGCTGTTGGAATATTTATTAATCCAATACTTCCATGATTGTTATACGAGTTATTTTTAAAACTGTCGGCATAAAGATTATTTAAAGAAAATATTAATAAGAAAAATACTAGTCCTAACAAAGGCTGATTAAATTCTACCTTCATTCATCTTTACTCTAATTATTATTATTAATTGATGATAAAGATGCTAATGCAATACCCAAATTACCAAGTATAGATACATATGCTTGAGCAGCTAATCTTCTTGGTGTAGCTTCGTCTAACTCTCTTGGAATAAAAATTATAGATCCCGGATATACTTTTACTTCACTTTTTGGAGAACTTTCAAATATATTTCTCTTAGTTGAGTATAGTTGTGATTCTCCGTTGGGATGCAATATGTATATAGATTCTTTATCTGCATACTTTTTGAAGCCTCCGGATTTATTTACAAAATAATCTACTCCTTCATCTGACGAGTACATCACCGCCCCCTCAGAAGAGATTTCGCCATAAACATAAACTACATTATTGACTTCCGGAATAAATAATTTATCGCCTTCTTTAACGCCATACATTTTTGAAGAGTTTTCATCAATTAAATCTACTACTATTCTGCCATTTGGAATGCTATCTTTTATGTCTTTTGTGAGTTTTACGATAGGTGTTAAGTCGAAGTTTTGGCTTATATTTTGTTGACTTACTGCCAAAATATTATCTAAAAATTCTTCATACAAAACTTCTTTTGATTTTATATTAATCATTTCAGCATCTTTATTTTCATAAACTGCACCAAAGATGTATGCATTTTTGGTATAACCTCCAGCCTTATCTATCAAATCAGTAATTGTCTCTCCTGCTGCCATAATATAAGTACCTGGTTTTAGAACAGCTCCAGAAATAGTTGCTTCTCTGTATGGGTATTCTCTTACATATATCAGATCTCCATCAATTGCTTTAATATCTTTAAACTGAATTTGATTTGTTATTGGGATAGTTTTAAGGGTTCCATCAAGCAATCTTTCAAGGCTAACATTTGATAAATCAGCTGTGTTTTTAATGCCATTTGCATATGCAATAATGCTTTCTAGATTTTGATCATCAAGAACTTCATACTTTGCTGGTCTATAAACTGCTCCATCGATTGAAACAACACTTTTTCTAGCTTCAATAAAAACAACGTCTCCTGACCTAAGGCGTTTTTTAAGATTGTATTGGCCATTTATTAAAAGATCGTAAACATCAAGAGACTCAATTATCGTATCGTTTCTGATCAAATTAATTTCACGGTACGAACCAAATTCACTTATACCCCCAGCAGAGGAAATTGCATGCAATATATTAGAATTACCAGTAAGCGTATATATACCAGGATTCTCAGCATTTCCAGTGACTAACACATTAACATCTCTAATTTCACTCAGAGTTATAAAAGCTTCTGTGCCAATATAAGCTGAGCTTATTTTTGATTTAATTAATGAATATGCCTCTTTTAGAGAAAGTCCTGCAACAATAACTTTACCAATGTCTTCTAAGGTAACTGAACCATCTCCATTTATTATGTGGTCTTTTACAGAGTCTTTTTGACCAATTAGCTGAATGTTTAAAACATCTCCTACGTCAAGGGAATAATCTGCATCAGGATTAGGCTCATTAATTGGCATAAAAGAGGTTTGAAACGTATTAAAAAAATCTGAGCCATAAAGCTTTAAATCATTATTTAATATCATTTTACTATCGAAGCTTAGCCTTCTCTCAAGCTCTAAAAGATCCAATTCTAATCTCTCTTTAAGTTTTATTAACTCCTCAGCTTGACTTAACTTTGATGAATATAAATAAGGTTTATAATTTTCCTTCCCACTTAAGGTTTGTTTAGAATTCTTATCTTCAAGATCTTTTTTTATGTCATCAGGCAAGCTGTCTAGGAAATTCTTATCTAACTCTTGAGAATTGATGGACAATATAAAGAATATTGGCAGTAATAAGTTTATTTTTTTCTTCATATATCTAATTATAACCAAATATATATCTAATCTTAATTTTATTTTAACCCTGGTATTTCAATGCCTTTTATTGTGCTTGTAAATTTAATTATTTTGTTAATTACTCTATTTACTTCTTTTTCTGTTATTGTTGATTCAGTTGATTGAAATATTAGTCTAAAACCAATTTTAATTTCTGATCTCTTCTCATTGAAGAAATAGTCAAAAATAAAAACTTGCTTAAGTATTTTATCTTCAAAATTTAATAAATATTTTTGTAATTGATCCGATTTAGAAAAGTCAGTTACAGAGAATGACAGATCTCTAATCGAAGATGGGAAATCAGATATTGGTACATATTTAAAATCTATTCTACTAAATATGTTCTTGTCATCAGAATAATTCAGTTCGAAGTCTTCATTTAACTCTATCTCTGTATAAACAATCTCATTTTTAGACTTAGACTTTAAATCATTTTTGGAAATTACTTCACATTTGAATACAGTTTTTTTATCTAAATACTCTCTTAAAAAATTGGATAAATATTTCATATCTAATTTTCTCGAAAAATCAATGTAATTATTATCTACTCTGCCACTGACAATTATTCCAATAAATCTTTCAGAATTATTAGATGATGAATTATAAACATCTGAGATTTCAAAAAGTTTTATACTATCCTGTTGTCTTCTTTCGTTATACAAAAGATTGTTTAATAAAGATTTTTTTAGATTTGTTCTCAGAAAATTTCTGTTTGAGTCAAGAGGATTATCAACAATAATTGAATTTTCATTTTTTTCTCTTGTAAATGGATTATTAATAACTTCACAAAATCCGTTATTAATTAAAAGATTTTTAACTTTAATTTCTTTATTAACAGCTTTTTCTTTGCTGTCTTTTGATAAGATATGGAATTTTATAGGTTTAATATTATTGTATCCTTTTGCTCTTGCTACTTCTTCTGCAATATCATTAATTGAGGATATGTCATGTCTGTAGGAAGGTATGTGTATAGAACTGCCTTTAACTTTTAAACCAAGCTTATTTAAATAACTTTTACAGTCAGCATCTCTTATTTCCGTGCCCAAAATATTATTTATTTTTCCTGTATCAAGATCGAGTTTTTTATCTAAAATTGGAATATAGCTATTTGAATAAAGTTGAACATTTTTTATATTTGAGTGATCGTCAACAAC
>MDTG01252432.1_pt1 | contig 12777 bp, 4 predicted proteins | sample 811421 | NCBI WGS metagenome assembly MDTG01 (sample SAMN05326645, study PRJNA326480) | marine metagenome | isolation source: seawater | place: Pacific Ocean: South East | collected 2011 | reverse complement strand
TTTTATTACCCATTAAAGTCGGTTTACTGCAACGTTTCTTTCCATTATCATATTGATGCGGGTACATATCAGGACATGTAGGTCTATCTGAATAATTATATTTAATATCTTTAATGATTTGACGTACAGTTTTTTTACATGCTTCATTATTTACATAATTTTTACCAGGACAAGATTTTTTAATATCTTTTATCTCTTTTTTGTTTAAAACATTATTTGAATTTATAAATGTTTCATTATTTGCATACTCAACAGCCATTTTAGTATTATTAGACAATTTATTTCTAGTTCTCCATTTATTTCCGATTGCATCTGTTTTGACTCTATATGATATTGTCCCATTATCAATTATGGGTACAACCGGAGTAGTATTGAATAAATGACAGTTTCCTTCTTTGTCCATACTAAAACCATTACAATATGGGTTAATAGTACAACGATTAAGACAGGCATTTACGTTATTATGGATAGTATTATAGCTTTTTATTGGAAATATATTTCCTCCAAGAAATGTTCTATCTAATATCCAATCATTTTTATAAACAATTCCAATATTATATCCTTTTGTATATTTATAATCTGATTTTAATGTATGAGGTGTAATTAAAGGGAATAGATCACATGTTCCTTTATTACGATTATATTGAAACATACCGCAATTAGCTTTTTGGTTACATAAATTTTGACATTCTATTATTGAATTTATATTACTCTTACTAGCAGTTACTTTATCATTATCACCTATATATCGGTAATTTTGAAAATATGGATTAGAACATGAAGGGTAACCTTTTATATTTCCTTCTGGGCTACATGAGTATTCTTTAGTTTCATTTGCACTATTATAACATAACTTAATTGTTTCATCCGAATTTGGTACATTATATACGTATCTATCAGGTTTTTCTAATGGACAACATGGAGGATTTAAACATGGTAGTGAACTATTATTGTTTAATGAAATAGGACTACTTTCTTTTAATATTCCATAAGTTGGTGTATAGGGAACTGCTGCACAATCCATTCCTTTATTATAAGAATAACCATATTCTTTTGTATTTACTGTACTAGCACAGTAAGGCAATGGAACTGCATATTGTTTTGATTTTCCTTTACAATCTCTAAAATTACCTCTTAAATTATTATCCGCCACACAAAACATCCCTCCTTTTGGACCACAATATGTATAATATTTTTTTGCATTAGTGTGTCCCTTTTCATAATTCATATAACCTGAACAAGTTTCTTCACATGAATCATTTGTAGAACAGTCTATAGGTATTTTAGTCTTGTCATAATAATAATATGAACCTGGCGAATCAGTAGATTTATAAATTGTATATGGACTATTTCTACTTATGATATCTTGTAATGTATTATTACCTCCTTTTGAATTAACATCACCAGTAAAACTACCGGTTTCGTTTAAATTTTTTAGAATAAATTGTGGACTTATATATTTACTACCCATTTGTTGCCATTCCCATTCAAAATCTCTTCCATAAGATTGTGCATTTACTAAATATAAAGGTTTATCATTTGATTTACAAATTGTCATGTCTTTTTGTGTTGGAGTTATATAAAATGGGCTTGATTTAGGGTTTTTACCAAGATAATTTTTATATAATGAATCTATATTAACAATAATATTATATTTTAATATTCCAAAACTAGTTCGAAGCTTAAGTTTAATTTTATTATTATTATTCGTATATGATAATATTCTGTATTTACTTGATAAGATAGTACCATTTTTATCTTTTAGAGGAGATTTAGAAAATGTAATAAACTTTGCTGTATTGAATCTCTTAAATTTAGAAGAATCTATTTGTACCCCATTAGTATGATAATTATTAATAACCAATGGATTGCCAGGATTAATTTGTTTAAAATTATTAATTGGTTGTGAACAAATTATACTATTTACAAATTGAGCGTCATATATACCTAATGTATTTTTTCTACATTCCGGTTGAGGACAAACGGCCATATTTTCTTTACTACAATCATTATTTGGTCCGGGGTCATTTTTACAGCAAAAATATCCTCTACCTCCCCATTTCTTACTATTCATGGTTCCTACATAATATTCCATTGGGTATGGATAATCTACCGGACACATGTTTTTTTCTTGTTCTGTTACAGTAGCATTATCTACACAAGTACCATAACCACATTTTACATTATTACCCGCACAACTACCACCACAAGATCCATCATCATTTCCACATTGATACACACCACCCGATTTATTCGGAGCCATTGGTTTTCCAATACAACATTTTGGTCCTTGACCTTCAATTTTTGAACCATATGCATATGGATGTAATATACCACATTGATTATTTTTAACCCTATTTCCTGTAATTTGATTTTTCTCAATTTCATTTAATATTTGTTGTGGAGTTAGATGATTTGGATTGATATTATTTACTTCATTAAAATTATTTTGAGGTTTTATATTAGGCGGCACAGGAGGAAGTATTGGTTTCCATGGAAGTATTGGGTCCCATTTAGACTTTCCAGGAATAAGTCCTTGATCTTCTTCATCTACTATTAATCCACCCGGATAATTAGAACCACCTGGATCATTAGAACCACTTGGTATTGATCCATCTTCTTCTTGTATTACATTATTATTTTGTTTATTACTAGATTTAGACAATGCACTTATTCTAATTGATAAATTATTATTTATTTTATCTGGATTACCATTTACAAATTCTGCTTTTTTTAAATCATCTGAATTTAATGCTAGTTGTAGTGCTACTCTTTTATCTTTATCTACAAAAAATATCCCACCTATTACGATATTATTCTTTTTATCTTTTCCATATATCATATTATTCTTTAATTGATCAATATTAATAACTATATTTTTATATTTTTTATCTCCTAATTCTAAATATGGAAATTTTAATATTCCTTTCGTTCCACTGTCTAAATCTACTCTAACTAACCTTTGTATTTTATTTCTTGTTCTCTTAGTATGTTTATAAGTATACAATCCTGATGCTGGATTTATCTTATTTTCTTTATAAACCGTCATATTAATATTTACAAATATTTTTTTATTTATAAATATAATTTATTAATAATTTAATGAAATACATATTGGAGTGTTTCCTCTATATGTTTTATCAAAATAATTTTAAAAAAATCATCTTCAGGACTTTTACCTTCCGATCTTATTCTATTTAATTGTTCTTTATTTTCATATGGAATAAGTGCTGTTTTAATTTTTGCTTTCTTTGCACCATGTAATTTTGCATATAAACCACCAATTGCTTTAATATTTCCTCTTAAATCTATTTCACCTGTCATTGCTATATCAGTTTTTATTGGTCTTTTAGATAAAAAACTATATATTGCTAATGAAATAGCACCTCCTGCTGATGGACCATCTTTAGGTGTAGATGCAGATGGTACATGTATATGTAGTCCATTATCTGATTTATCTCCTAATTCAAACTCCTTATTAAATTTTTTTAATAATTCATATGCATTTGTTTTTGCACAAATCATACTTTCTTTCATAACATCTCCTTGCATTCCTGTTAATACCATTTTATCATCTGCTATATTTTTTGATACTTGAATTGGTAATATACCTCCCAATCCCAATACATTAGCATACATACCATTAATTTGACCTAAGATAGAATCTAATGATGAAATTGATTCATCTATAATTTTATCTTTGTGAAACATAACGTTATTTATTAGTTTATCATTTATTTCTAATTTTGTAGAAGGTTTTAATAATCTTCTTAAATTTAATTCTTGACAAAGATTTTCTAATATTCTTTTTAATTGTCTTACACCTGCTTCTCTTGTGTAATCATGTATTATATTATCTATTGTTTTACATGTAAGTTTAATATTTTTAGGATTAATATTTATTTTATTAGATATTTGAGGAATAAGATGTTTCTTTGTAATTATACGCTTATCTTCTAAAGTTAATGCTTTTGTTTCTATAATAGTCATTCTATCAAGTAAAATAGGATCAATTTCATTCCTTGAATTAAATGTAAATATCATTAATGCTTTGGAAAGATCTAGTGATACACCTTCGAAATATTTATCATAAAATTCTTTATTTTGACTTGAATCTGTTAGATGTGTTAATATACTTATAATTTCTCTTCCTGATTCTGTTCTACTAACTTTGTCTAATTCATCGAATAAAAATATAGGATTCATACACTCACAATCCATGATTATATCTACTATTCTTCCCCAAGTTGATCCTTGATATGTATATCCATGTCCTACTAATGTAGATGCATTAGAAGATCCTCCCAGAGGAATAAATCCTACTGGACGGGATTTACCTTCATCATTTAATAAGCATTTGGATAATCCTTCTTTAATTAATGAAGTTTTACCAACACCAGGAGGTCCCTCAATACCTATAACTATTCCAGATTGACCACCTGTGATCCATTGTGCTAATAATCTTTTAAATTGAGTTTTTACTAATTCATGACCATGAACACTATTATCTAAAATATTTTCAACTTTTTTTAGATAATTAGAATGATTTTTTCTAGATTCTTTTAAATATTCTAATTTTTTTTTACATAGAATAGATATATTTTTATCTTTATTTGTTGTTAATTTTAACAATGATTTATATAAATTATTATTTTTAATATCAAAATCTTCTATTTCTTGTTTAATATCTTTAATAATTTCATCTTCAGGATTATATAATCCATCCTCAATTCTTATTTTTCCAAACGGTATTTTTAAAAACCCATCCAAATATTTTTGTGCCTTTGGTGCACCATCATTTGACATATTTATTATTTTTAACTTATCTAATACTTTTGATTTATTTTTTTTAGATGTATTTAATGTATTTATTTTATCTTCTATTGTTATTTCTGTTTTTTCTTTCTTATTAATTTCATAAATTTTATTAATATTCTTAATTTTTATCCTTAAATTTAAATCAAAATGACTAGGATTAAATTTAAAACATGATGTTATAAAATCTATTTTATCTTGAATTCCTAATTGTAATAATGATGTTAACAATTCTATTTTATTTTCATATGGAAGAAATGAAAATTCATTATATAATATATTATTATCAACCGTTTTATAATATTCTATTTTTTCTATTTTTTGTTTTATTTTATTTACAATCTGCCTTGTTTCATATATTAAATAATCTCTAAATCTAAATGATTTTAAATATGAATCTATTATTTCCTCTTCAAATTTATGATTTTTATGTAGTTCTTCTTTTATTTCTTCTTTATTTATTAAACTTCTATAATTATTTAAAGAATCTCTATCTAAGAACCCAAAAATAATACATGAAATATCTTGGTTCATATATTCTACACATAGACCATCTAATTTACCATCTATAGTATTTAAAGAAGGTTTTATTGAATAAATTTTTACACCTTTATTTGTATTTTTCTTTTTAATTATTTTGCAATGCATTGGTTTTATTAAATTTACAATAAAATTATTATACAAATCATTATTTATATGATTTTGCATATTGTCGGAAACTAATTTATTATCCTCAGGTGTAAAATAAATATATCTTAATGTTTTTTTTATTGTTAAGTATCCACTTTGCTTTATTAGAATAAAAAATCTATATTTTATCCAATTAAAAGCAAACTTATGTAATGATATTGGAATTTTTAGAATATATTCAATATCTATTATTAATTTTTGTAATTTAATTAATTTATTGGTTTTGATATCATTTTCAATACTACATGAATTAATGTGATTAAAAATATTTTTTGATAAATTTTTATATTTATGATATAATAAATAAGTGTTTGCTACTTTATATAATAAAATATTATTCATATTTTATTATATTATAATTATTCATAATCTATAACGTATAAATTAAATATTAATTATATATCAGCATACATACTTCCTATTGCAGCCATATAAGAATGGTCTAATGGAATTGATTAATTATTACTAGATTGATTTTTACTCATACAAATATCATATTTTAAATTATTTTTTATAATAGTACAATTATTATTATTGCATGTTTCACCCTTTATATCATAAGGACAATAGGTAAAATTTCCTGTTAACTTATTTAAATATGGATTATCTTCATAAGTAATATTACCAACTTTTTTATTCATACTAAATACTGATGGTTGGCCAGGTATTTTTTTATAATATTTTGTTTCATTTGAACTTTCACAATTACATCCTTTATATAAATTACAATCAGGTATAAGTAAATTTTTAAGATTGTATTTTGGTCCTTTTGAAATTGGTAAATAATTATTTTTAATAGTTGAATAATATAGTAAGCATTTTGGAGTTGAAATATTTATATTCGGTGTTATCAATTTTGCATCATTTGTTGTAGAGCTACTATAATTTGATATAATTGTACTTGTATTACTCATTATAGGGTTCAATATTTTTGATTCTTTGTCTAAATAATATATATTTTTTTGGTATTTTATAAACATTGTTGGTCTAAAATGACATAATAGTATTGGCGATTTTTGATTTAACTTAGATTTAAATATAACATTAGCAGTATACGAATAAACTAAAACATTAGTATTTTCTGTATTAATTTTATATAATATACCCTCTTTTGATGTTCCATATAATTCTCTATCAGGACCAAGTGTTATAGATATTAAATTTATATTTGGCAATAAGGATCTTGATACTTTACATGTTCTTAAATCAATATACATCAATTCATATTTATGGTTTATAAAATATACTTTAGAACCATTATAGCTTAGTAATAGAGAATTAGTACTAAAGTTTTGATTATTTTTTTTAATATATACTTTTTTTGCACTAAAAATAGAATTATTTGTACTTTTCGTTGGAGGCAATCCTTCACTTGTTGCTAAATAATATTTAGTACCATCTTGATAAAATCCTTGACAAGAATCTTTATCATTACAAGCTTTAATAGCATATTCAAATCCAAATTCGAAATTATTTTGTTGTTGTACAATACTATTTGTACATAATGGATTGCAGTTCCAAATTGAGTACATATCATTTGTATCATTTGATGATTTATTCATAAATGTTTGGTCAACATAAAATTGTGCACCTTTATCTAGATTAATTATTGATTTTGAATTACTAATATTACCAATTTGTTTTGTTAATAATACCTTATGAAGAACAAGAGATGTATCAGTTTCAATATTTGTTAGAACAAATAAGTATTTACCTGTATTATCTAATAATATATTGTAAATTATTAATTTATTATTGGAGGTGAATATTATTTTATTTTTGTAGTATATATTACCTCTTGAATCAAGTAATATCATTTCATTATTATCAACTGTAAATAATATTTTAGTAAAATTAGCTTGAGTATTCTTAATTTTTAAATTATGCTTACTCCATTGAGATTTAAGTATATCATATTTAAATATTTTTGTTTGATCAGTTCCATATGGTATACCATATAAATATCTTTTTGTATTATCTAAAGTAATATAATGCATTTTATAGTCTGAATTATTTGGCAATGCTTCCCATATATTATAATCAATATTGGCTAATACATCGTATCTATAAATAATATTATTTATTAACGCATATATATATCTGTTTGCAGAAATTTTCATTCCTCCAGTAACACTAATATTATCATTAATTTGATAATTTCCATCAGATTTAATATTTATTTTTCCATATTGTGAAACTACATCATTTAGATGTATATTACTTAGTAAATTTACAGATTCGTTATCCTTACAAATATTTATACCCTTGCTATTTTTATATATGTAACCCCTTGAACCTTTACTTCCACATGGATTTCTTTCATTCCATTCCATATTATTCCAGGAATATACAATTGGATCTACTGAACATATATAGTTACCATTCAAATTTTGATTTGCCTTACATAATTCTCCTCTTTTAAAACACCAAGGTACATTATTATTTTTATTAGATGAATTAAAACATCCATTATTATCATCGCAATAATTATGAATTAAATTAATATTGTCTATTGTTTGTGGAGTTTTCTGTCCATCTATTCTAACATTTATTGGATCTCTCTGGTTTGGCTCAACATAACAATTATAATTTACATTTATAGCCTTTATAGATTGATCTAAACTAAAACAAGGACTATAGTCAGTATCAAGTGGTTGTATATACAACATTCCTAATACATTAATTGGAAAAGATGATATATTTTTTGGTTTTCTAATAAGTATACCTCCAGGATTATAAACTGTATAAACTTTATATAAATTACTATATGGACTTGATTTTAAATTACTGGAAGGTTTAACTATTTCAACACCTGTTATTTGAGATTGTATAAATTTATCAGTATTAGGCTCTTCGAATGAAAAACCTATTTGTTTAACTTTTGTTAAATATCTAGAAGTATTGATAAAATAATTTACTTCATCTCCTTTAGGAGGTAGATTAATACCTGATACAGAATTCTGAGCTGTGTATATCTTCCATATTCCATTATCTAAATTAACATACTTTATAACTTGAATATCTGTTAAGTTCTTCAAATCTTTTAATGATGTTTTAGTTTTTGTTTTTTCATAACAAGGTGGTTCAGGACAAGCAGCCCAATCATCACATACAGTTGAATCTTGTGATATAGCTGTACTACAACAAAAATAATTTTTTTTATCATGTGTTGCTTTAATAGATTCTATATAACCATATGTATTTTCTTTATCTCCATTACTTTCATATAATCCACCATTATAAGGATAAGGATGAGATGCAGGACAATTAGGAATACTACTTATAACCTCAAGATTATTATGACAAGATCCGCCATTATTATCACATTTTACTGTAAAATTTCCACATCCGTCTCCGCATCCATATGTAGCACAATCAAATTTATCATTTTCACCTTTTCTTCCAGGGTTCCCTATACAACAATATGGTCCTTCTCCATATGTAGATGTTCCATATGCATATGGATGCGTACTAGGACAACTTTTTAATGTCTGGTTTGATGAATTTGTGTATCCTTCAATTCCAATTACTTTTGCAGAATATTTTCTTAATATACTATTATCCGTATATTTATTACCTGATAATGTAATTTTTTTATTATTTTGTAAATCTGTTAAATATATATCTGCTCTCATTTCTCCAATTTTTGAACCTAAAATTTTAAAAGTAATCTTAAATTTATTTGACTGACCCTCCAATGTAGATTTATCTACAAATTTAACATTAAAAATCTTATTTTTATTTTTACTATCTATAATTGGAACTTCTATTGTTCCTCCATTGTTATTAATTTTAACATCTATTAAATTATTCATTTCATATTCTGTTTCTGTTGAATTCTTATATATATATAATCCATTTATATCATTATAATTAATTATACTTCCGCCTCCACTTGTTCCCCCTCCGCTTGTTCCACCTCCGCTTGTTCCACCTCCGCTTGTTCCTCCTCCACTTGTTGATCCACCGCTTGTTCCTCCACCGCTTGTTCCTCCACCCCTTGTTCCACCTCCACTTGAACTTTCTTGAATGTTCCAATTAATTGGAGTATTACTCATTCTCACAGTCAATGTATTATTTAGAATTGTAGGCTCATTGGTGTAATTTAAATACCATCCAAAGTAAACAGATTGTATATATATTTCATTATTACTTTCAATAAACTGCCATATTTGTTTTTCACTACCATAAACTTCACTTACATTTACACCTCCATTTTCATTACATTCTAAATAAAATCTAGGAATATTATTTATATCTTCTGAATATGAATGTATTAAATATTGATTTGGCTGATTATATTCTGTGATTATCCAATTAGTTGGAAATTTACGATTAATTTTATATGGACAATTTCTACTTCTTTTATTTAAAATTCTATTACTTTTTTTACATGTCAAAAAAACTTGACTATCTTTAATAAAAGATTTATCAAAACATAAATTCCATACTTTACTATCTATCTTAATATTAAAATTTAAAAGTACATTATTATATTTTTGAGCATTCATAATATTATTTTCTACTGAATTACTATTATTTTGATGATTTGATTTTTGATCAGCATTGTAGAATACCAAATTTGAATACTTACTTAAGCTCATATATAATCTATATTTGTTATTATTAATCTTTTTTAATTTTAATTTTCCTTGATCCATAATTCCTTCTTTTGGATATTTTATGATAATATCTGCATTATTACTATTATTTATATTACCTATAATTGGATATACCCTATCATTATTAAACTTTAGATAACCATTAATTGAACTATTGTCTACAGTTAAATATAATAATGAATTATTATCATTTTCATTCCAAATATATTTATTAAATACATTATCATCTTCTGTATTTGGGATTTGTAAATAGGAAGGTCTTTCCATTCCTATATTATCGTAATTACATATTCCATCGCAATTATTATTAAAATCTTTTATTACATAATTTGAATATGTAGAATCTGGATAATAGATATCTAATGAACTTCTATTATATTCACTCATAAATATATATAATATATTATATATATTTATTTATAAAATTTTATTCTATTTATTGATTATTATTAGATTCATTATCACCTGAAAGATATTGTGGATTCCATTTTGACCAATTTTGATTTATTTCCATTGGACAAACATTACATTTTTCATTTTTACATGTTGTATTAGAGTTATCATCCAATCCATTATAATTTATATATTCAGGATTAACATAGCTATATCCTGAATTTGTATATGCTTGATCTGGTATTGGCAATGGTCCATTATTACATTGAGGTCCTACACAATTACTATTATTATTTGCATTATTATTTCTATTATTATTAGTATTATTATTGTTATTATTATTGTTATTATTATTAGTATTATTATTGGTATTATTATTAGTATTATTATTTCTATTAGCATTATCAATTGTTAATTGTTGATTTAAATTTCTTCCACCATTTGAATTACCGGTATTGATATCCGGAGTTCCTAACTTACTATTACTCACTATATCATCCTTTGCAAAATTACTGTCAGATACTGAATTTTTTGTTATATAACTAACTGTTATATTTACCGGTGATTGATACGGTTTCATACTATTGTCAGGTGGTTTATCAGATATACCTATATGAGGATTTGTAGATACTTTAGGTTCATTTGCGGTACTCTTTAAAAATATTTTTTTATGATCTTTAAAAACATTTGGTCTAATACTATTATTAATTTTTTGAGGTTCTTCTTCTTCAACTGAAACATTATAATCATTTTCTTCTTCAATATTATTATTATTATCTAAATTTCTATTTCTATTAAAAAGCATATCAATATTTGCTTTATTATTCATTATATTATATTCTTCTTCCTCTTCAACAATTGCAGCCTCTTCTGATGTAGCCAAGATAGGACTAGGTAAATATTCTTCTTCTTCGACTGTATTTTTTGTTGTAATAAAATTATTATTTTTTTTTAGTTTAAATTTATTATATGAATGTGAATGTTCTTCTTCTACTATATTTTCTTCTTCTGAAATAGTTTGGAATTCTTCTAATTGATTATCTGCTTCTGTATCTTCGCCCTGTATATTATTTCCTATATTATTTTTTTTTGAATACCATACATTATCATCTGAAAATATGATATCTTGATTTTTAAGATATCTAAATAAAAAGAATAATAATGTAGTAAATATTCCAAAAAATATAAATTTAATTAATAAATTACTATATTTAAATAATCCAACACCAACAATTATAAATGATATTACACATGATAATATTATAAAATAAGTATCATATTTTGTCCAAGTTTCTAAATTATTCATTTAATAATATATAATATATTTTTTGTATATTTTAAAATTATATTATATTTAATTATATGAATATAAGTGATTATTATAAAGAGTCAGAATATATAAAAGAACTAAAATATAAAGATTTTAAAAAGATTTATAATAAATTAATATTATCTGATAAAGGAAATAAAATAATAATATTTTATCTACCTTCCTGTAAAAATTGTGAAAAAATAATTAAAATATGGAATGATTTATCTGAAAGATTTAATTATACTTTTAATTTTTATGCTGTTAATTGTTATGATTTTGATAATGATAATGATTTAGTATGTAATAAATTTAAAATAAAAAATTATCCAAACATAAAATATTATTTAGATAATAAAAATAAAATATATGAATATGATGGATTACTAAATAGAGATGATTTATTTTATTTTTTATGTAAATATATTTAAATATTCTATTTTTTTTTCTTAAAAACTATATATGAATAAAAATATTCAATCTTGGGGAGGAGATGCATGGCATATCCTACATACTATAGGATTAAATACAAAAGTCACAAAACATAATAAGACTGATTTTATATTATTTATAAATAATTTTAAAAATATACTACCATGTGAATTATGTAAAGAAAACTATTATATAAAAAAAAATACATATCTAATAGATGAAGAATCTATATCAAATAAAGAATATCAAAAATGGATGTACAACATACATAATATGGTAAATGATTCAATTTATAAAAATAAAATATCATTTGATGATCATGTAAAACTACATAAACCTTTTAACTGTAAAAAAATAAATAATTTTAGTTTACTTATTATTAATAATTTAGGAGAATCTCCTGCATTTAAGGAAATATTAGAATGTAAAACTTATTTAGAAAATCTAGTTAAATTACATCCACTTAATATTAAAAATAAAAATAAAGCAATTAATGAATTAAGTAATATATCTACA
>MDTG01337939.1_pt1 | contig 12778 bp, 8 predicted proteins | sample 811421 | NCBI WGS metagenome assembly MDTG01 (sample SAMN05326645, study PRJNA326480) | marine metagenome | isolation source: seawater | place: Pacific Ocean: South East | collected 2011 | reverse complement strand
GGATTCTGCTCAAGGACGACAAGAATCTGGTGCCGGCCCAGAATATCGTGCCGGTGGCCCGGAAGACCGCGTTGACCCCTGAGATACGCGATGTGCTGAACGCGGTGTCGGCCCAGCTGTCGACGGCCGATCTGCAACGCATGAATCGTCGCGTCTCGGTGGATCACGCCGATCCCCGCCAGGTCGCTCATGGCTGGCTCGAGCAGCACGATCTCTAAACACGGATAAGGCCAGTACCTGAGCGCCCGGGCCCGAGGCATGCCGCCTCGGGCTTTTTTATGTCCGCGAGTCCGCCAAAGCACGCGCTCGACTCGCGTCGGCGTGTGTTCGTCCGGCCGGTCGCGATGGTTTTGGCGTTGCCCGGGCGGGGTGCAGCGATGTCCCGAGCTGTCTGGCGGGTTGTGCTTTTGTGGTGCCACGGGTTGCTGTATCGGCGTGCATGACACGGCTGCGGTGCAACGCCGTATGAGCCGTGGTGAGCCGATCGACAAGGCCGAGCCCGGGCACGCACGCGGATCATCACGTTCTGCGTAGCGATGCGCCGGGGTTGGCACGGTTTCTGCTGGTCCCTGTGCAGATGTGCCTGGATCGCCCGTCGCATGCGCTGCGCTGCGATCAGTGAACGGAGAGCCGCGTGAAGACCCACAAGGTAGAGCAGTTGATCATCGCGACCGTCGGTTTCTTCTGGTGTTTTCTGATGTGGTTCGCCACGGCGGCCTTCAGTCCGAGTATTGCCGATCGCTACGGCCTGTCGGTGGCGGCCCTGGGCCTGCTGGCCAGCTCGGCACTTTGGATGGCCCCGATCGGGCGTATCGTGGCGGGATGGACGGCCGACCGGTTCGGTGCGCCGCGAACCTTTGCCGTGATTCTCGGTGTTTGTGGCGTCGTTTCCATCGCATCCGGGTTCACCACGAACTACACGCTGCTGTTCATCGAACGGGTGATCGTGGCCATCGCCGGCGTGTCTTTCGTGGTGGGTATCCAGCACGTGGCTCAATGGTTTGACAACGACGAGATCGGCACGGCCGAAGGCCTGTATGCCGGCACGGGGAATGTGGGCGCCGGGGTCGGGGCCTTGCTGCTGCCCCGGCTGTTCGGCCTGGATTACCAGGGGGCGTTCATAAGCCTGGGGATCGGGGCGCTGGTCATCGCGGCCTGGTATCTCTGGCGCGGCGAAGCCGCTCGTGACCACGCCACGCGGGATGCCACGGCCAAGGGCGCGGCCGACTGGCGCGGCACGATCTTTGTCTGGAGCCGCTATATCGCGATTGCCCTGATGCTGGCCTATGCCATGTCGTTCGGGCTGGAAATCGCGCTGAACTCGTGGCTGTCGAGCTATTTTGCCGAAGGCTTCAAGGCCGAGATCACGACACTGGGCTTCACCACCGTGGCCGGCGTGCAGGTGGCTGCGGGCACATTCGGGGCCGTGCAATCGTTCATGGCCGCGCTGTTTCGTCCGTTTGCCGGATTCATGTCCGATACCTTTCAGAAAAAAGGCTGGACGCCGTTGCCGGTGGTGGCCAAGACGCTGCCCTACGCGCCGCGCCTGCATTGGCTGGCCATTGCGCTGTTGTTGATCGTGCTCGCGATGCTGGCCCTCGCGGCCGCCGGGATGGCCGGGCTGTTGCCAGTTTCCATCGTGGCCCTGGTGGCACTCGGCCTGTTCATCAGCTTCGGAACCGGCGGCACGTTCGCACTCGTGCCCCTTCTGTTTCCGACCCGGCCCGGGGTGGCGGCCGGCTTCATCGGCGGCCTGTCGTGCGCCGGGGGCATCGTCTATCCGCTGATCTTCGCCGGCGGGGCAAGCATGCACATGGGCTACGCCTATACCGCGATCTTCCTGTTCGTTCCGTTCGTGCTGTTCTTTTTCTGGGCCGCTCGCCACGAGCGCAGCCCGGCCGAGCATGGCATCGGCGAATTCAAGCCGGTCTCCGAGTGATCGCATGTTCGTTTTCAGGCATGGCGTGCGCGCATCAGCGCCAATCAACGCGATGCAATACAGACAACTATCGACCCCTGGCCGCGAGGCCACGCCGAGCAGACATGACTGGCAGGCCGACGCCAAGGTCGTTTCGGTGGCCGGTAAGCCCGACAACCGTCGGATATCGACGTCGGTTCGTGTTGATTGGCGAATCGCAATGCCGCCCCAGAGAGGTATGAAATGGCACAGCAAGCACTCGACAAGCGTCAGCCGGACGCCTGGTACAAGTATGGCGTTGCTTTTCTGTTCGCCGAAATGGGCATCGCGCTGTGTGTCTGTGGATATGCGCTGTTCATGGCGTTCACGGGAACCGGCGGTTTTCCCGGTCATTGATCGAGTTCGTGATGAGGCGCAACGAGGCCGTTATGCACGATAACCATCACCCCAGACTGGATCTGGTCGTCATCGGCAACGGCATGGCCGGATTGCGCGTGATCGAGGATCTGCTTGAGCTGGCCCCCGAGCGCTACAACATCACCGTATTCGGTGCAGAGCCGCATGCCAGCTACAACCGCATCATGCTTTCGCCGGTGCTGGCCGGCGACACGGCGTTCGCCGATATACAGACCCGCGATCGCGCTTGGTACGACGCCAACGGCATCACGCTCCATACCGGGGAGGCCGTTACGACGATCGACCGAAAACGACGCATGGTTGTCTCGGCGCAGGGCCGTGAAGTCGGCTACGACCGGCTGGTGCTGGCCACGGGCTCGCGGCCATTCATCCTCCCCGTGCCCGGCCACGACCGGCCGGGTGTGATCTCGTTTCGTGATATCGCCGACGTCGATGCCATGGTCAAGGCCAGCCAGAACGGGGGCAGGGCAGCCGTCATCGGCGGAGGACTGCTGGGGCTGGAAGCAGCCTATGGCCTGCACAAGCGCGGTATGGACGTGACCATCGTTCACTTGACGAACCAGCTTATGGAGCGCCAGCTGGATCCGACCGCCGCGGCACTTCTGCAGCAGTCGCTGGCCCAGCGCGGCCTGTCATTCCGCCTGGGCGCCGAGACTGCCGCGATCGTCGGTTCTTCGGCCGACGACGACAACGGCCCTGTCAACGGCCTGTGTTTCAAGGATGCCGATGGCTCGACGCTGGCCGCCGATCTGGTCGTCATGGCTGTCGGCATCCGGCCGAATATCGACCTGGCCAAGGCCTCGGGGCTGCACTGCAACAAGGGCATCGTGGTCAACGACACGATGCAGACCTATGACCCCCGGATCTATGCCGTCGGCGAATGCGTGGAACATCGCAAGGCCGTTTATGGCCTGGTGGCTCCGCTTTGGGATCAGGCCCGCGTGTGTGCCCATCACCTGGCCTGGCGAGGGCATGCCCATTACGACGGTTCGGTCACCGCGACCCAGCTCAAGGTCACGGGCATCGATATGTACTCGGCCGGCGACTTCACCGAGGACGAGGCCACGCAGACGCTCACCTACGCCGATATCCGGCGCGGCGTGTACAAACGCATCGTACTGCGAGCAGGGCGTATCGCCGGCGTGGTGCTCTACGGCGAAACCCGGGATGGGCCCTGGTATTTCAGACACATGCAGGCGGCCACGGACGTATCGGCGTTCCGCGATCTGCTGCTCTTCGGCCAGGCATTCGTTGAAGCCGGAACCAATGACACCGCCGACGAAGACAAGGCGGAGGCCGCCTGATGACAACGACCACGCAGACCACATGTCCCTACTGCGGCGTGGGCTGTGGTGTGACCGCCACGCGCGAGGCCGATGATCGCCTGTTGATCGCCGGCGACGCACAACATCCCGCCAACAAGGGCCGCCTGTGCTCCAAGGGCACTGCCCTGGCCGATACCGTCGATCTCGGCGGGCGCTTGTTGTACCCGATGATCGAGGGGGGACGCGCCGATTGGGACGCGGCGCTGGATCGCGTGGCCGGCGGCCTGGCCGACACCATTGCCGAGCACGGCCCGGATGCCGTGGCGTTTTATGTCTCGGGCCAGCTGCTGACCGAGGATTACTACATCGCCAACAAGCTGATGAAAGGCTATATCGGCTCGGCGAATATCGATACCAATTCGCGCTTGTGCATGTCGTCGGCGGTAGCCGGCCACGTGCGGGCCTTCGGCGAAGACTTGGTGCCCGGCTGCTACGACGACCTGGAGATCGCTGATCTGGTCGTGCTCGTCGGCTCGAATACCGCCTGGTGTCACCCGGTGGTTTATCAGCGCGTCATGGCCGCCCGGGAGGCCGATCCGCACAAGAAGCTGGTGGTGATCGACCCACGCCGTACGGCCACCGCCGATTCTGCCGATCTGCATCTGCCGCTCGCCCCCGGTACCGACGTGGCACTGTTCAACGGGCTGTTGGCTTATCTGGCTGATCACGGCGTCACGACCGATCTGCCGGGCGGGGCCGATGCAATTGCCGCGGCCGGGCAGGGCGGTGACATGGCCAGCGTGGCCGATGCGGCCGGTGTACCAATTGCCGATCTGCAGACTTTTTTCGAGTGGTTTGCCGCGACCGAACGCACGGTCACGGTCTTCTCCCAGGGGGTCAACCAGTCCTCGGCGGGGACCGACAAGGTTAACGCGATCATCAACTGTCATCTGTTGACCGAGCGGATCGGCAAACCGGGGGCGTGCCCGTTTTCGATCACCGGCCAGCCCAATGCCATGGGCGGGCGTGAGGTCGGCGGGCTGTCGAGCACGCTGGCCGCGCACATGGGCTTTGACCGGGCCGATACCGTGCAACGATTCTGGGATTCGCCGGCCATTGCCCGCCAGCCGGGGCTGAAAGCGCTCGAGCTGTTCGAGGCCATCGAGGCCGGGCAGGTGAAAGCAGTCTGGATCATGGCCACCAATCCGCTGGTGAGCCTGCCGGAGGCCGATCGCGCCCGGGCCGCACTGGAACGCTGCCCGCTCGTGATCGTCTCGGACGTAATGCGCCATACCGATACCGCCGAGCGGGCCGATGTGTTGTTGCCCGCAGCGGCCTGGGCGGAAAAGACCGGTACGGTGACCAACTCCGAGCGGATGATCTCGCGCCAGCGCCCATTTCTACCCCGGCCCGGCCAGGCCCGGGCGGATTGGGACATCATGTGCGACGTCGCACAGCGCATGGGCTTTGCCGAGGGGTTCGTCTATGCCGGCCCGGCCGCTATTTTTCGCGAGCACGCCGCGCTGACCGCTTTTGACAATGACGGCGAACGGATATTGAACCTGGCCGGTCTGGCAACGCTGTCGGACACCGATTACGACACACTCCAGCCGACGCGCTGGCCCGTGCCCTTGCCTCAGCCGCGGCGCGCCGCGGGCGCGATGCCGGCCCCTGCCGGCGTGGATCAGCTGTTCGTCGACGGCACGTATCCCACCGCCGATGGCCGGGCGCACCTGGTGGCCGTGAGCCCGCGCGGCCCGGCCAACGCATGCTCTGGCGACTATCCGCTGGCGCTCAATACCGGGCGGATTCGTGATCACTGGCACACCATGACCCGCACGGCCAAATCCCAGCCGCTGGCTACCCATATACCCGAGCCGTTCGTGGCGATCCACCCGGCTGATGCCTGGAGATACGGCATTGTCGACGGCGAGCTGGCGACGGTGACGACAGCCTGGGGCCAGGCAAGCCTGCGGGTCATCACGAGCCAGCGACAACGCCAGGGCTGTCTGTTCGCGCCCATGCACTGGAACGATCAGTTCGCATCCAGCGCGTGCATCGGCAGTGCGGTCAATCCCGCAGTCTGTCCGATTTCGGGCGAGCCCGAATTCAAGCACACGCCTGCGACCATTGCGCCGTTCGCCGCGGCTTGGCACGGCGTCATCTATGCCGCTCGTACGCTGCGGCTGCGTGCCACGACCGGCATCGACTGGTGGGTCAAGGTGCCGGGCGAGCGCTTTGTGCGCTATGAAATCGCCGGCTGCGACCCATCCGCGGATCTGAAGACTGCCACGCGGCGCTGGCTGGGCGTCGCCGCGCGCGATGTGGACTGGCTGGACGCCGCCGATCCGGCGGTCGGCACCTATCGGGCAGCGCATGTCGAGGCCGGTCATCTGGAAGCGGCCGTCTTCATCGCTGCTACACCGGCACGCTTACCCGATCGCAGCTGGCTGGCCGGGCTCTATTCGGGCCAGGCGATGACCGAGGCCGAGCGCGTGGCCGTACTTGCCGGCCGACCGGCTGATGCCAGTGCCGATACCGGCCCGCAGGTGTGCGCCTGCTTCGGCGTGGGCCGCAGGACGATTCGGCGCGCGATCGAGAACAACCGCCTGGACTCGGTGGGCGCGGTCGGTGAAGTGCTGCAGGCCGGCACCAACTGCGGGTCGTGCAAGCCCGAGATTGCCGAGCTTCTGGCCGAGGCCGAAAAAGCATGACAGTCCGCCGACCAAGGCAACCGAACGCGATGGGAGACCGACAAGGTGTCTCCGCCAAAGACCGTCGACACAACGCCGAGGAGCCGGTGACAGCGCACGGCGCGGCGTCGTCCCTGAATCGAAAAGACGATAGCCACCGTGGCGAATAAGGACAGGCCGGTTCTCTTCGAGATCCTTTCAACCGCGCCGTTGGTGGATCGCGCTGAACAGACCACGACTCATGATCGATCACGGATCGGAGCCTGACATGACCGACAACACATTCAACGAAGAACAGCAGCGCTATCTCAAGGGCGTGACGGCGGGCCTGCATATCGCCCGTGGCGTGCCCGGCATGACCGGCCTGACCGGCGCCAAGACCCTGCGCCCGGATGACTGGCACGCTCAGGCGCGTATCCGTGCCCAGGCTATGGGCGGCGAGCTCGCCAGCCAGGAACAGGCCAAGTCCGAATGCAACCCGCTTGATATGTGGGGTCGTATGACGGCGCTGGCCGCGAAGGGCGAGTATCCCAAGGGCGACGATGTGTTTCTGATGAAAGGCAACGGCCTGTTCTATGTCGCGCCCAATCAGGACAGCTATATGTGTCGTCTGCGCATGCCGGGGGGCATCTGGTCCTCGCACCAATGGCGCGGCGTGGCCGATCTGGCGACGACCTATGGCGGTGGTTATACCCATGTCACCACCCGTGCCAATCTGCAGATCCGCGAGATCGGCGCGCAAGACTCGCTCAACGTCGAGACCGGCCTGGCTGATATCGGCGTGCTGAACCGCGGCGCCGGCGGCGACAACATCCGTAATGTCACCGGGAGTCCGCTGGCGGGCATCGATCCTGACGAGCTGCTCGACGTCACCCCGTATTGCCGGGCGATGCATCACCACATCCTGAACCACCGCGAGCTCTACGGCCTGCCGCGCAAGTTCAATATCGCCTTCGACGGCGGCGGGCGTATCTCAGCACTCGAGGGCACCAACGATATCGGCTTTTCTGCCGTGCTGCCCAGGCCCGATGGGCCGTTGCCACAACGCCCTTATTTCCGGCTCGGGCTCGGCGGCATCACGGGGCACAAGGATTTCGCCCGCGATGCCGGCGTGATGTTGAAGCCCGAGGAATGTGTGCCGGTCGCTCATGCGGTGCTCAAGGTCTTTCTCATGAACGGGGATCGAACCGATCGTGACAAGGCCCGGCTCAAGTATGTCCTTGATCGCTGGGGCTTTGCCAGGTTCATGCAAGAGGTTCAGAAAGCACTGGATTTCCCGCTGCGCTGGTTCGATCTGAAGCGCTGCGAGCCCCGGGCCGAGGTCCAGCGCGCCGGTCACATGGGCGTTCACGACGCCGCCCAGCCCGGCATGCACTACATCGGCGTGATCTGTCCGGTGGGCCGGGTGTCGGCCAAGCAGATGCATCAGCTGGCCGCTATTGCTGACGAGTACGGGGATCACAGGATCCGGGCGACCGTCTGGCAGAACATCGTACTCGGGGGCATCGCCCGGGCCGACATCGACAAGGTGAGACAAGCCGTCGAAACGATCGGGCTGCACATCGAGGCCAGCCCGGCCCGTACCGGCATGGTGGCCTGCACGGGCAGCTGGGGCTGCAAGTTCGGCAACGCCGAAACCAAGGGCAACGCCATGAAGCTGGTCGAGCATATCGAGGCCACGGTCGGGCTCGACCAGCCCATCAACTTCAACATCACCGGCTGCCCGAACTCCTGTGCGCAGCACTATATCGGCGATATCGGCCTGCTCGGTACGCGCGTCGATGATCCGGACGCGCTTGACCCCGAAGAAGCCGATCAAGTCGATGGGTTTGATGTCTTCATCGGCGGCGGCTACGAAGACACCGAAGGCATCGCCAAGGAGCTGGCAGCCGGCGTGCCGGCCAGCCGGATGCCGGTGTATATCGAAAATCTGCTGGCGCTGTATCTGAATGAGCGTCGCGGCGATGAAGCGTTCGTGAACTATGCGCGACGCCAGGACATGGCCGATCTGCGTGAGCGCCTGGACGCCGCCGTTACGGCCTGGAGCGCCACCGACAAGGCCACGGCTGCCGACGCGGCAACGCCCGAAGACGCCGGGCGGGCGCTCGAGTCAACCGTCGAACCCGAGGCCGAAATGACCCGGAACCCACAGGACGCCGAGGCCAAGCCAGACAACAACAAGGATCAGACCAATGCCGCCTGATCCTTGCCAGACCGTCGTCCGCAGATTTCGCAGATTGAAGACAGAAAGATATTTGTCCGCCGATGGACGCAGACAAGGCAGATGACGGCTCGGGTTGGGCGCCAGTTATCGATTAGGCGGCGTCACGGCACCGGACGGCTGTGATAGCTCACCGGAAAAATGAAAGCCAAAGACATCGGGCAAGCAACGCCGCCGGCAATCGTGGCGTCCCGATGCTCGAGCGACACGTCTGTCGTTCGCCATCTGTGCCGTCTGCGTTCATCCGTGGATGAAAAGAGAACCTTTCTCGTGCATAAAACGAGGTGAAACATGCCCACACAAGTCGATCTCATCCCGGAAGACGCACCGTTCGAGCAAGGCCAGCGGCAATGGCTCAACGGCCTGATTTCTGCGTTGGCCGGCTGGGAGGGGGCACTCGGCGGCGCCGACCAAGGCGGCGGCGAGGCGAAGGAGTCGTTTCCCTGGCACGATCCGGCCATGGCGATGGACGAGCGCATGGCATTGGCTGAGGGCAAGCCGTACGAGCGCCAGCTGATGGCAGCCATGGCGCAGTTGGACTGCGGCCAGTGTGGCTACCTGTGCAAGACATACGCCGAGGCGATAGCGTTTGAGGGAGAGGCCGTGAACCGCTGTGTGCCCGGAGCCAAGGAAACCGAGCGCAAGCTGAAGGAGCTGGTCGCCGAGCACGCGACGGCCAGCGTCGACAGCAAGGATGAAGACGAAGCCGAGGCAAAACCGGCGGCCAGGCCGAAAAAAACGTCGCCTCCGGGCACGCGGGACAATCCGCTCATGGCCAAGCTGAAATCCAGCACGCCGCTTAACGCTGAGGGCTCATCAAAGGACACGCGCCATGTGGTGATCGATCTGGGCGAGTCCGGCCTCGAATACACTGCCGGCGACTCGATGGGCATTTTCCCGGAAAATGATCCGCGCACGGTCGACGCTATCCTGGCTGATCTGGATGTCTCCGGCGGTGAGAGCGTAGGCGTCGATGGCCAGGACAAACTGCTGCGCCAGGCATTGCTCAAGGATCGCGACGTCACCAAGCCCTCGGATGAAGTCATCGCACTTCTGGCCGAGCACGCCGGCGACGCGGATGAGGCCGAAGACTTGAAGATGCTGGCCGGCCGTGGTGCAGAAGAAGGCCAGACGTTGCTCGAGCTCTTGCGGGTCTACCCGAGTGCCCGGCCGCCGCTACAGCCGCTGGTCGATGCGTTGGGCCCATTGCAGCCGCGGCTGTATTCCATTGCCTCGTCATCGAAACAGTACCCGACGCAGATTCATACCACGGTCGCGGTGGTAAAGACCGCGGTCTTCGGGCGCGGCTATAAGGGTGTGGCCTCGACGTTTCTGGCCAAGCGGTTATCGCGACACGGTGAAGTACCGATCTATATACAGAGATCCGATGAGTTCCGGGTCAACGCCGATCCCGATCACCCGGCGATCATGATCGGGCCCGGTACCGGCATCGCCCCGTTCATCGCATTTCTGCAAGAGCGCGAGGCCCTCGAGCATGCCGGCAAGAACTGGTTGTTCTTCGGTAATCCGGAGTCTGCCCGGGACCATATCTATCGCGACCAGCTCGAGGCGTGGCGCAAGACCGGATTGATCAGCCGCCTGACACTCGCGTTCTCGCGTGATCAGAAGGACAAGGTCTATGTCCAGACTCGCATGCTCGAACAAGCCCGCGAATTCTGGGCCTGGCTGCAGGCCGGGGCGGTGATCTATATCTGCGGCGATGCCTCGCGCATGGCCAAGGATGTCGATGCCGCGCTTCATCGCATCGTGGCCGAGCAGGGCAACATGAACGACGACGCCGCAGCCCGATACGTTACGGGCTTGTCCGAGGCTCATCGCTATCTGCGCGATGTCTACTGAACAGGGTTTGCAATCGGGCCGTGGATAGCTGTTACGGTCAGCTTATAGTCCACAACGCAATAAACGCGATGAAAAAACAGATTGCACTCTCTGCCGCGCTCGCTTCGCTGTTTGCCGCACCGATGGCGATGGCCCAGTCCAACGATTCGGGCATGAACACACAGAACGGCCCGCAATCGGATAACAGCCTGTTGTTCGGCATGCTGGATACCGACAACGACAACACGCTGAGTGAAGACGAGCTGTCCAATCTGCCGGAGGCCGTCGCCAAGATGGCGTACCGCCAGATGGACTATGACGGCAACGGCGATGTTTCACAGATCGAGTACACCACGGCTGCCAAAGCCCGTGCTCTGCGTACGTTCGGCTTGCTGGACGGCAACGGCGACGGCACGCTCAATACCGATGAAATCGCATCGGACAAGGCACAGCAGAACTCGCAGATGTCGCAGCAGCAGAAGGACTACTACAACCGGATGTCCAAGAAGATGGATCAGAACGGCGATGGTGAAGTCTCGCACAGCGAATGGATCCAGGCGTTCATGAGCAATGCCGGTGGCGACAATGCGTCGCAGACAACGCAGAAGAAGAGCAATCAGAGCAGCTAGGCCTGGTGCTGTCCGAAACAGAAAAGCCGGCGCGGTAGCGCCGGCTTTTTTTTGCCCGGCGCCCGTATGCCCGGCGCCGGATCGGTCGATGAAACGCCCTAGAAATGCACGTACATCGTCTTGTTCTTCACATAGGCCTCCAGCCCGTACTTGCCGTCTTCTCCGCCGATGCCGCTGTTGCGATAGCCCTTGTGAAAGCCCTGCACCGATTCACCGCCGCCACGGTTGACATAGATCTCGCCGAAATCGAGATCGTGCACGGTGTTCATCAAGCGTTTGACGTCATTGGTGAACAGATAAGCCGACAGGCCGTATTCTGAAACATTGGCGTAGTCGATGGCCTGGTCAAAGGAGTCGACCTTCATGATCGGCACGACCGGTCCGAAGATCTCCTCCTGCATGATCTCCATATCGTTGTCCACGCCCGTGAGTACGGTCGGCGCGTAATAAAAGCCGTTGTCGTACTCGCCGCCGGTCAAGCGTTTGCCACCGGTCTCCAGCGTGGCACCGGCTTCGATGGCGCGCTGGACCATGTCGTGAACCTTGTCCAGCTCTCCGCTGGAGATCTTGGGGCCCATGTCCACGTCTTCGTGCTTGAGTGGATCGCCGACCTTGAGCTCATCGACACGCTGCTTGAACCGATCGAGGAAGGCATCGTAGATGCCGGCGTGCACGTACATGCGCTCGTTGCAGGTACAGACCTGGCCGTTGTTGGAAAAACGCGAGACGATCGCGGCTTCCACGGCGCGCTCCATATCGGCATCGTCCATGACGATGAACGGTGCCTTGCCGCCCAGTTCCAGACGCACGATTTTCAAATGCGGTGCGGCGGCCTTGGCGATTTCACGCCCGCCACGCACGCTGCCCGTCATGGAAACGAGCTGTGTGATCGGACTGGTCACCAGATGGTTGCCGACATCCTGGCCGTGGCCGTTGACCAGGTTGATCACCCCGTCGGGGATGCCGGCCCGGCGCGCCAGCTCGACGACTTCCATCGCGGTCAGCGGTGTTTCCTCCGACGGCTTGAGCACGATCGTGTTGCCGGCAGCCAGAGCCGGGCCCAGCTTGCGCCCGATCAATGCCGCTGGAAAATTCCAGGCCGTGATGCCGGCAACCACGCCGTGAGGCACTTTCTGGATCCAGATCTGCTCGTCGGGATCATCCGCGGGCACGATATCGCCTTCGAGCCGGCGCGTGTTTTCTGCCGCGAAGCGGATCAGATCCGCACACATGCCGACGTCTGCACGTGCCTCGGTCAGCGGTTTGCCCTGTTCGGCAGTAATCAGTTGGGCCAGGCGCTCGGTGTCGTCATGCAACAGTTCGACCAGCTTGAACAGCAGGTCCGCGCGATGCTTGGCCGTGGTTCGGCGCCAGGACGCAAAGGCGCGATCAGCTGCCTCGAGCGCCGACTGGACATCGTCGGTCGTTGACAGGTTCAGACGCCCCACGACGGCGCCGGTCGCCGGGTTGGTCACGTCCATCGAGTCGCCCTGGCCATCCGACCAGGCACCACCTATGAACTGACGATAGATCGAGATGCCGTTCTGCTCGTGTTTCATCGATTGTTCGGACATCGCATTGCCCTCCCGGGGGCAGGACTTGAGTGAGTAGCACTACTCTACAAGCCCATCCCGGTGATCGTCGTCCGGGGTGCTTCGGATACTAGTTGGCGAGACGCGGCGATGGCACAATAACGCCGCCGCAAGGCAATGCGCTCGTAGCTCAGGGGATAGAGCAGCGGTCTTCTAAACCGCTGGTCGCTGGTTCGAATCCAGCCGGGCGCGCCATTCATGTAG
>MDTG01168038.1_pt1 | contig 12778 bp, 11 predicted proteins | sample 811421 | NCBI WGS metagenome assembly MDTG01 (sample SAMN05326645, study PRJNA326480) | marine metagenome | isolation source: seawater | place: Pacific Ocean: South East | collected 2011 | reverse complement strand
GTAATCAAAAATGCCTATTTGCCATGCCATGTCGGGCTCTCGACAGATACCCATAAGTAGTGCACAATGCCCCCCGGGATCCGCTCGATCCGTTTCAGCACGTACAGCGCGGAGGAGGTGGCCGCGTGCTCCGTGGTGCAAGTGCAGAGCCCGTCCGATCTTCACTCGCCGCTGTTTGGTGCCCAGGGCACGCAGCTGTGCGGCACCTGCCACCAGGCTGCGGGTGTGTGCGAGGGTCACTTCGGTCACATCGAGCTGCCGTTCGAGCTGCCGCACCCGCTCCACCGGCGCACCGTGCAGCAGATCCTGAACGGCTCGTGCTGCGTGTGCGGTCGCCGCAGCAAGACGCGGCGGTGCTCCGACTGCCGCGACAAGCCCCCCTGCGCCCCGGACGTGCACCGTTGCCGGGCCGAGGAGTGGCCGGAGCTGCTGCGCGGCACGCCGGTGGCCAACCTGATGCTGCGCAACCTGCCGGTGCCGCCGCTGAGCATCCGCCCGGACAACGACCAGTACAACCACCCGATCACCACGCTGCTCTCGGGCATACTGCGCACGCTGGCCCGGCACAAGCGCATCGTGGCCACGGGCGGCACGCCGGAGGCGCTGGAGTCGTGCCGCGGCATGCTGGCCAAGCGCGTGCACGACTACTTTCTGTGCGACACCAACTCGCGCACGCCGGGCCTGTGCACGCGGCTGCTGGGCAAGCAGGGGCGCATGCGCAACAACCTGATGGGCTTCCGCGTCAACTCGGCCGCCCGCGCGGTCATCACACCGGACCCGTACTGCCCGCCGTGGGAGCTGCGGGTGCCCGCGCGCGTGTGGGACCGGCTGGGGCTGCGCGACGGCGAGACGGTGCTGTTCAACCGGCAGCCCTCGCTGCACTGCGGGTCCATCATGGCGCACGTGGCCCGCCGCAGCCCCAACAACTCGTTCTCGTTCTCGCCGACGGTCACGGAGCCGTACAACGCGGACTACGACGGGGACGAGATGAACATGCACAAGCTGTCGTCGGTGGACGCGCAGGTGGAGGCCCGCATGCTGATGGGCGTCGAGTACAACATGGTGTCGCCGGCCAACGGCAAGACGTGGGTGCACCTGGTGCAGGACTGCGTGCTATCAGAACACTTGCAGGGGAAAGACCCACGTCGCACGGCCGACGCGCGCGAGCTGCACCGGCGCCAGGTGGACGCCATCGACCACCTGCTGGCGCGCGGGTTCAGCATCGGCCTGGATGACTTCCTGCACAAGATCCAGCCCGTGGGCGACCACGACATTGACTGCGTGTCGCGCACCGCCGACATTGTGTGCGACCAGCTGCCGCCGGGCAACTCGCTGCTGCAGATGGTGCGGGCGCGCAGCAAGGGCAGCCCGGTGAACCTGGTGCAGCTCATGTCGTGCGTGGGGTGGCAGACGGTGCAGGGCCGGCCGAGCGAGGGGCCGCCGGGCACGAGCTCGTTCGTGCGGCACTCGTACGTGGAGGGCCTGGACCCGGGCGAGTTCTGGCACCACGCGTGCGCCGGGCGCGAGGGGCTGATCCAGACGGCCATCAAGACGAGCAAGACGGGCTACCTGCAGCGCAAGCTCATCAAGTTCATGGAGGACGTGCGCTCTTGCTACGACGGCACGGTGCGCAACCAGTGCACCGGCCAGGTGGTGCAGTTCAGCGACGCTTACGAGCCGGGGGCTCCCGTGGGAGTCACGTGTGCCCAGAGCATCGGCCAGCCCATCACGCAGAGCACGCTGAACACGTTTCACATGGCCGGCATCGCCCAGGACACGGGCCTGAAAAAGATGCAGTCGCTGCTGGACGTGGCGTCGGGCCCCTCGTGCATCGTCCGCGGGCTGCCGGACGCGCACCTGCTGCTGCGCTGGCACTCCGCCGCCGCCGGCGCGGCCGGTCCGCCGTCGGCCAAGGAGCGCATGGAGTGCCACCTGCGCGGCACCGAGCCCCCGCTGCGCCGGTGGGTGCACGCGTGCCCGCACGGCATGCGATCCTGGCAGGCGGCCGCCCTCGCGCGCAGCAAAGGCCACTACGCGCACGCCAGCGGGTCGCAGGTGATCGCTGGCACCGAGGCGCTGGCCATCGAGGGGCACGCGGGCAGCCCGGAGGGTGTGTGCTTCGACCGAGGCGACCTGGAGCCCTCGACCGAGGCCTACTGCACCGACCTGAAGTACATGCGCGAGACGTACGGCATCGAGGCCGCGCGCGCGGTGCTGCTGAAGGAGCTAGAATCGTTTGGATCTATTGACAAGAGGCACTACGAGCTGCTGGCCGACGCCATGACCACCACCGGCCAGGTGCTCAGCGTCAACCGCACGGGCGTCGCCAAGTTCAGCAAGCCGGCCGTGCTGGGACGGGCGTGCTTCGAGACGGTGCTGCAGACGCTGCTGCAGGCGGGTCGCATGACGCAGAGCGACACCATGGCGGCCGCGTCCAGCCGGCTGGCCATGGGCATGGCGCCCGTGGCCGGCACCAACGCCTTCTCGATCGTCTCGACGGCCCCGAGCCAGCAGAAGCGCCGGTCGGAGGTCGCCAACTTCCTGGATGCGCCGGTGCAGAAGAAGCACAAGTTCACACTAGCGCCTGCTCGGTGGCCAGCGGCTCGGTAGCGGGTGGGCTGCCGGGCGGCGTGCGCGGGCTCTCGGGACTCTCGGGGCCGGGGCCGGGCTCGGGCTCGTAGGCCTGCGGCGTGGCCACGGCCACCACCCTGGACGCGCGGGCGCGGCGCGCGTTTCGGTAGAAGAGGATCAGCCCCAGCGCCATGGCCACCATCATGACGATGCTGACGCCCACCAGGATCTCGTCCTGGTACAGGCGCGAGCACTTGGACAGCGTCACGTTGGCGTGCACCGACGCGGCCGACGCGCTCACCTCGTAGTTGCACCAGTCGTTCAGAGACACATTCCACGTGTTGCCGCACGGGGGCTCATGGTAACATCCAGCACAAGCAGCGACCTGCTCGATGGCGAACTTGCTGGACTGGGCGGCCTGCGACAGCAGCAGCACGGTGGGGCACGGCGCCCACGAGCAGTACGAAGGGCAAGAGCACAGGTCGATGCAGGATGTCGATATCATATCAGCCATGTGCACACTATTAATGCGCGGCGGTGCCGCGGGCGAGATCATGATCGAGGTGCTCGTGACAGCGGCGGCGATTGCCAGCAACGCGACCACTGCTGATACTACAACCACTGCTGTGGCGGCAGATGGTGGAGGGTCGAATGGTTATGTTCCATTAATAGTCCTTGCCGTTATATGTGTTTTGTGCGGTTTTCATTTTAGTAAGAAAGGCGGTGAAAACGGATTTGGGTATCATAACGCGTTTTTTCTTCCCCTTGCATACATTGTTGTGTTTTTTTCATATGGTTTTTATTGTGTTGGCTTTATCTATACATGCGGGTTCAGCTGTTGCCAAGGCCGCTTTCGACCGTTGCATATTCGCGATTTAACAATATCAAAAACATCGGAGACATCAACTTATGCAGATGATGTTTTACATGCCAAACAACATGCACAAAACACTGATTTGGAGAAAGGCGGCGCACCATCACCAGCCGAGGTACAGGGCAGAGGTCGTTCTGCGACTCTACTAGAAAAAGCATCCGATCACGAACAATCCAGACTTGATGATTTACAGCAAATGTTAAAGCAGCAAGAAAAAGAACTGGATGAGACAATTGCTGCTGTCAATAGCCTACCACCTGGAAATACAATTAGAAAATCGACTGAAGAGAAAATTCCACAACTCATAAGCGCTTTACAAAAAACAAGAAACAAGATTGACATTCGTACAGCCAAAATTGCAGCAATAGCGCGAGAAGCCGGAGCCCTCCGCCCCAAATTCAAATTTTGAACCATTCGAATCATGTGAATCATTCATTAAATTTTATTATGCAGGGAACTTGTTACACCATCTCCGAGGGCTTGTCCTTCGTGTCCGTCCGCGGCGATGCGGAGCAGGAGCGCGAGGTGACCGCGGCGGGCGGCGGCGTGACCACGGCCGACATCCGCACCATCGTGCACGCCACCCTGTCGCCGGTGGACCTGCAGCACCTCGTCTCGGACGTGAAGGTCTACACGGCGTCGCCGTCGCGCGTGGCGGTGCCCCCGGCGGCGGTGCTGCGCGCCGGCGATCACTGGCGCTCGCCGGCGCCTCCCCGGGGGCCGTGGGTCGAGCGACTGATCACCGGGCTAGCCATGTGCACGCGCTACAAAGATGCAGTGGTGATCATGGACATGCCACAGCCACACGAGGTCAACGAGGCGCTGGAGTACATTGAGATGGCGTACGAGCACATCAAAGACTCCCTGCGCGAGTCATGCTCGTACATGATGATCGACGCGTCACACAAGCCGTACCCTGCAATGGTAGACGGTGTCTTGCGCACACCCGACGGTGGCGACATTGTCACGGACATGCGCGAAAGTTTTCGCCAGGGCAACAACTGCCTCTGGTACGACTGCGACATGGCGAGCGCCTTCTCGACGTACTTTGGGTACACAACGGTGCAGCAGCCAGAGGCGGCATCGGTCGTCATCCCGCTCTCCGACGCGGAGCTGGTGCCCGGCAAGCCGTTCGCCACCTCGCCGGGCATCGTGAGCGGCTCGGTAGCCTACAGCAAGTCTGCCGGCGGCCTGTGCTTCGACACCGCGCCCGGGGCGTGGTCCATCGGCTTCCTGCTCCGGCACGGCAACGACCTGCCGGAGCTGGACTGGCGCCCGCTCTCGCACGAGCCTCGCGACCTGGACATGCTGGTGAACTGCGTGGTTGCCACAACACAGGACGAGCAGGCGATGGCGTACTTCGAGTACACCCGCGCCCGCCTGCGCACCAAGACCCAGTCGTCGGAGTTCATGCGGCAGCTGGCGCAGGTGGCGGACGTGTGCATCCGCAACATCGAGAACACGTTCGGCATCTTCAGTCAAGATACGATGCACAGGCCGCAGCTGGGGTGCGGCATGGCCCGGCACGCGAGCGTGGGACTGGCGACGCAGTAGTCGCTACTGGCGCAAACCCTTGCCTGATCTTGGCGTTGCGCTCGGCCAGCGCCTGCACCACCATCATGTTACCCATATGCACTCAACACTTGTTTTACTTAAGTAATAAAAAAGAAAGCTGCTCAAGACGGGGCTCGAACCCGCGACCTTCCGCTCATAAGACGGAGGCTCTGACCAACTGAGCTACTCGAGCAAGGTGCAGGGCAGGTAGGGGGGTATTTAAAACCGGAGAGTGCTCATGCGGCGGACGGTCGCCGGGTACAGCTGGGGTTCGGAAGAGTCACTTCCCGGGTCAGATGGGGCAGCGGTGGCCTCAGGGCCGCCTGTGCCGAGGATAGGATCAATTGCTTGCCCCTGATTACGTATGCGCCAGTCATCCTCTGCTAGTTCATCATCAATAAACGAGCCCTCATAATCAGATGAGTGCTGTGAGCTAGCGACCGAGTCATCACCATCAAAAATCTCCATGTGCAATTCGACTGTGTAATTATCGTGCTCAGTCAAGCCAAATTGTTTGAGTTTCATTTGCAGGGCTATCAGAAACACGTCACATTTTCTTTCGACCAGGTAATGGACACGCGCATATTTAGCTTCTTCGAGTGTGATAAATGCAGTTTGTGGTGGTACAGGTTCTTGTTCTTCTTCAATGTGTTCTTTCTGAAGGTTCCCGTGCTCTTCAAGATAGCGTTTTATTGTATCATCGGTTTCATATGTGGCAGGCACAAATATATCAATGGAGTCATCTGAATCATGTACAGACGCATCCGCTACAATACAATTCTCCCCGTCTAATGCAACTACGCGCCTCGTTTCGTTAACATTAGCTTGCAAGTGATGCCCTTTTTTTAATGATTGCGTTTGTATAATGCTGTCAACTATTATATGCAAGGACGTATCCTGAATGACTTCAAAGCCATACCCTGGCGGTTTACTTCTGGGAATGTCAAAATAACGTCTCGCCATTTCTGTACAAAACACATCAAACTGATGTTTTAGGTGTTCATCTTCAGGTAACGCACTGTCATCAATAAGTTTTACTTCTATGTTTACATTGTAAGATAACTTATTCTCTGCCGCCGCCGACTCTACTGCTGCCGCCGACTCCGCTGCCGCCGACTCCGCTGCCGCCGATCGGTATTGGGTCGCTGCCGCCAGTGCTCCAGCTGCTGCAGTCGGGGGTGTCTCTCCCATTAATTTCACTATGTCATCGGCAGTATGTTGTTTACCATCTTGCAACGCATTGATCAGATTCTTAAGTTGCGGAATCGTCACTCTTTTTTTGTGGCCAACTTTTATTTTCCATTGCCATGTTTTGGCGTCCAACCCAAAGTATTGATCGAGTAAAGTTTTTAGATTTTCTTTTTTTTCCAACAGTTCTTTAATACGGTTTTGGAGTGCCGCCCGACCCGCTGGGGGCGGCGGACGCTCTTCTACTTGACTCTTTGATCCATCACCCCCTGAAGATACACCTCCACTATATCCTGATACCGACACATTCTGTTTAGATGCATTGCTCAGCTTTGATACATCCGTTCTAGTGCTCATCCATGAGTTGGTTAGGCTGGACTCCCGTGTAAGTGTTACATGGCGGTCTAAAAGGACCTTTTTTGCCGGTAGTTCACCACTTGAATCGGGCGGACTTTCTCTTGCGCGCTTTGTTGTTATCGATAAGTCCGGATTAGCTGGCGAATTCGATCCCTCGGTGACTGGTGCTCTTGGTGCAGGTGGCAAGTGCAGTGGCGTCGACGGCGGTGGACTCGGTGGACTCGGTGGCATCTGAGCTGCCGGGCCCCCGTATTCTTTATCTAATTCACCAGAGTTAAAAGTAGTACCGGAAGAAACGTCCGAAAAAGGCATTCTATTTGATCTTTATCTCAATAAATAGTATTAAGTCTCTTGCATCTGTCTTCTCGAATGACGTCCCTTTCCGAGACGCTGGGTCGCGTGTGGTTCGATCGCAGTCCCGCGCTCACGGGCGCGCAGCCGTGCTCCACCTACCTGGGCCTGCGCGTCGATTGCGACCGCCTGCGCCCCAACTCGATCACGCTGTGGGACTTCATGCCCGACGTGCGGGGGTCGTCGTCGCGCACGCTGCTGCGGGCCTTCTCGCGCATGGTGCACCAGGTGCTGGGGCACGGCGACCTGCGCGAGGGCGCGCGTGTGTACCTGGAGTGGGACGAGCCGGACCCCATGCGCCGCCCGTCCAGCCTGTGCTTCCACGTGCTGCTCAACCCGACCAAGCCGGACGTGGACGTGTCCGACAAGGTGCGCGAGATCGTGGACGGGATCATCGCGGCCGACCAGCGCGCCTTCGGCAACACGCGCCGCAAGCCCGAGACGGCGGGCTCCAGCCGCATGCAGTGGACCGAGTCGGACATGGTGCTGGCCCACGACCAGTGGGTGGCCCTGTGCGGCACGTACGCCGACGTCGAGGAGGCGGCGCCCGGCTCGCGCGGCGGTGCGCACTGCCCCCTGGAGGTCTTCAGCGCCAAGCACGCCGGCGTCGGCAGGCGCTACGACGAGGACGGCGGCGGCTTTACGTTGCTGGAGACGTACGTGCCCATGCGCCGGTGCGACTTCGAGGGCCGCATCCTGTTCCGCAAGTTCCTGCCGTGGTACCAGTCGGCGCAGCTGAACATGCCCCTGCGCGCGTCGGCGGACACGAGCGCGGAGCAGTCGCGCATGATGACCCGGCTGGCCACGGCGGTGCCCGCCGGCGACACGCAGGACTACCGCAGCGTGTGGGAGCGGCTGATGGCTCGCGCCGCCCGCGCCCGCGAGAACAAGATGGAGAACTACGAGGCGTGGGCCGTCAGCGAGGTGGCGCACAGCCTGGACGGCGAGCAGGCCACCTACGTGCCCGACTGCGAGCGCGTGGTGAACGAGCACGAGCTGGTGCCGTTCGACCCGGTGCCGCACCACGACGGCACCCTGAGCCCGTTCGGCAACTGGGTCACGCACTTCCTGATGCAGGCCGAGGCGTACGCCTGGGTGTACAAGCAGCACGTGCTGCTGCTGCAGCTGTTCGTGGGCGCCATGGACTGCTACCGCGAGTGCCAGCCGGGCGAGGTGCACTTCTCGTGCATCATGGCGGGCCCGCCGAGCGCCTCCAAGTCGTTCACGTTCACGCTGCTGGAGCGGCTGATGATCCAGGGCACCATCGAGACGGCCACCCGTCGCACCGAAAACGCGCTGACGTACTCGGAGGACCAGGGCAGCCGGGTGATGATCGACCACGAGCTGTCCAAGGACTTTTTTGGCGACGTGCAGGCCCGGCGCAACACGGGCACGAGCCGCACGGCGCAGACCAAGGAGATCCTGACCTCGCACAAGGCCACGGTGGAGGCCTGCAACGTCGACGACAACGGCCGCCGGTGCAAGGTCCGCAGCGAGTCGCGCGCGCAGCTGTGCTACTTCGCGGCCACCAACGACTGGAGCACGGGCGGGGGCTGCGACCCGGCGCTGGTGAGCCGTTTCTACATCGTGTTCCCGACGCTGGGGCGCGTGACCAACAAGCCGCTCAACGACCTGATGCAGCACGACCGCAACCCCAGCGAGGCCGATCGCGCCGGCTTCGAGCGCATGCAGAAGTGGGCCCGCAACACGCAGAAGATGTGCTACTGGATCCTGCGGCTGATCCACCTCAAGGCCATCCCGGACGTGAACATGGACGCGGCCAACATGGTCATCGACCGGTTCAGCCGCGCCTGGCAGGGGGGCACCTCCAATCCGCGCGCCTTCGAGCGGGTGCTGCTGCAGGCGCGCATCTGCTGCATCCTGACGGCGCTGCACATGCACTACAGTGCGCCGGATGCCCCCCGCGCGGGCCAGGTGCCGGCGGCGTCGCACGTGCCCGAGATGGTGCCCAACATGGTGTGCACGGCCGAGCAGGCCAAGTTCTGCCTGGCGCTGGTCAAGAGCGAGTTCATTAATTCGTGCGAGCGGGCGGTCATCTCGGCCCTGCAGAAGTGCACGCTGGTCCCGGACGCCGACGCCGGCGGCAACGACTACCTGATCCCGCCCAACGTAGACTGCACCAGCGCGTGGATCGACGAGGTCATGATGCACTGCAACCCCAACGACGTCACGCGCGACGCCGTGCAGCAGTGCGTCACGAGCCTGCGCCAGCGCAAGATCACCTCCCTGCCGTTCATGCGCTCGCCCCTCAGCAAGTTCTCGGTGGCGCCCGACCACGACCGCGATCCCAAGCGCTTCTATGCCATGCGCGGCAACGCCATCCACGCCTCGCTCGTGCTGGCCGACGAGGAGGACAACGGCACCGGCGATCCCATCGAGCAGGTGCTGGACACCAGGGTGCGCGTGGGCCCCGTCGGCCGCGAGATCACGCCGCGCACGGTGCCGGGGTTCCCGCACCTGCTGCAGGTGCGCGACAACAAGGTGCCGCTCAAGCCGTACGTCAAGGAGTGCCTGTTCCTGCCCGAGGCCACCGCCGCCATCCTCGGTGGCGACGCAGACTTTCTGAGGCAGCAGCACCGGCGCCACCCCAAGCGCGTCATCGACCACCCGGTGGAGCTGCTGGCCATGCAGGCGCGCGGCGCGGTGCCGCCGGTGCGGCCGGGGGGTGGCGAGGAGTACCCCAAGGCCTACGTCAAGGAGGTGAAGAAGCGCAAGGCCGACTTCGACGCGGCGGAGGAGGCGGACCTGGACGATCAGCGCTACAAGGAGCTCAAGAAGAGCCTGCCCGCCGAGTGCTTTGCTAAGCAATAAAATTATCCATGTTCCGCAACACCATTGGTGTCCTCCGGAAGATTCGGCAGGCCACCTGGCGCATCTTGAAAGACAAGTGGCGCCGCGGTACTTAAACGGCCCATCATGCCCACGATGCAGAGGCTGCTCAACATTAGCGTGTGGCACCCAGGGTACACCTGCCGCGTCTTCTTCCGCTGCGGGCCCAGTGACTTGGTCAATGTGGCGGGGCTGCGGGCTCGCATGGCACTGGCGCTCTTCGACCACGGCGTCAGCTCGGATGCCATCGAGCGCGTGCGCAAGGACACGGTGTACCATGTGCACAACTCGACCCTCACGCCCGTGACGCAGCCGTGGAAGCTGCCCGACGCCGCCACCATCGCGCTCGAGTCCCTGATGCACGCCGGCGACCCCGAGGTGATGCGGGTGCAAGTCGGCGACGGCATCGTGCTGCCGGTGCAGTGGGGACCCAAGCCGCTCAAGACCATCCACGACATCGAGCAGCACATCCGGCGGCGCATGGGGCGATACGGCGTGCCGTGCAGCTACGAAACAACCTTTTATGTACACAGGGCTAAGTGGACCATGTCCAGGCCGACGCGCCGGAGCTACTGCACCGAGGTCGTGACCATGGTGCCCGGGAGGTGCAACGAGGCCGCCTACATCAAGGCCGCCACCGTGCTGCAGCTTGCCTGGTGCACGCACAAGCGGCACGTGAGTGCCACCAAGATACAGCGCATGGTCAAGAACGCCATCGGCGACTGGCTGCTCATACCGGCGTTGGCTTGAACCCGTGCTTGTCCAGGTGGTCGGCGACCGCGCACCGGTTGTTGCCGTACAGCCGCATCAGCCTGCTCACCTGCGGATCCAAGTAGTACGGGTCGGTGTGCTCAAGCAGCTGCAGCCAGAAGTCGTACCGGTCGGGATTGGTGCCCAGCAGCGCCAAGATGATTGCGTTGCTCAGGAAAGGGCGCCGGCCCTTCAGCAGCTTGTTGAAGCTGTTGAAGGCGTACTCGAGGTAGAAGGAGTTGACGGGCATGATGGCTTTATGCACATTTCAAATGAACCATTTTTAAATCATGTTCATTCATTGATTCATTTTCAAATGAAAACCACCGAGAACACCGTGTTTGCCCTGCTGGCACTGGGGGCGGTTGCGGCCACCGTCACCACCTCGTTCACCGCCGTGTATGCCATCCGGGCGCTGCGCAGCGACAACACCTGGGCCGGCTGCTCCAGGGACTCGTTTACGTGGTGCTGGTGGGTGTGTGTGCACTCGTGCGTGTCTCTCATGCCGGTGGCGTCAGCCGTCGTCCGCGGCATCGTCGGCACAAGTGACAGCATCGCTGTCATGACACCGGTGCAGGCAACACTCAAGGTGGTCGCCACCTTCGTCTTGTCGCTAGGCGGCGCCATCGCTACGGAGGTACAGTTCCTCAACCAGTGCTCAGCGGGATCCAAGGGATCGACGGCGCTGGCGTGGTACATGTGGAACAACTACGGCATGGCCGCGTGGCTGCTTGTCATAGCCATTCTACTGTACATTGACTTTCGCTACTCGACATCCGGCCATCTAGACAGCTACGCGGAGGTGGTGTGATGACGCATCTAGTCGACATGAGCTGCTACTTGATGCTCGCAGGCATGCTGCTACTGGTGTACGCTAATACAATCGCCAACTGCCTCACGAGGCACCCATACGAGCTGCTGCCGGTATGATCACGCGCTCGAGCATGCGCTTGGGCGCGTCGGGGAAGTTGAGTACCACACCGGCAACCAGGTCCGACACGGTTGCGATGTACCTCTCGCACTGGCGTATCGCCTTGGCCGGCATGCGAGACGAGACCGCCTTGAGCTCCACCGCCACGCAGCCGCCCACCACCAGGTCCAGGCGCACGCTGACGTGGGACAGCGGCCGACCCTTGTACAGCACCGGGCTGGCCACCTCGCAGCGACACTCAAGCCCTGCCCCCTGCAGCTCCAGCGCCAGAGCCTCGCGGTAGATCTCCTCGCGCCAGCCCCAGCCGAGGCTGCGGTACACGCGGTCGGCCAGGGTGCACACCAGCCTCTGGATTGCGTGGACGCGGGCCGGAGATGACATTAAATGTTGCTTTACTACTTATACACATGCAACCACCACGCAGTTTACAAATACGGGTTGTCAACGCTGGGCGTGTTTCCGCACGCGCGCGTGGACGCGCATGCACCCATGTTTAAATACAAGAATATTCTAACGGTTGAATAAAAAACACCCTAAAACTTCAGGGTGGACAATTGCTTATGAAGTGTGTACACTCTTGTCTTTTCAACAACTTCGGTCCCATATACCTTATTGTATCCATTTGCCTCAATCGCTGGGCGGACATCTTTAATAGGCCTTCTACAGTATGGACACAGAAGGGGCATTGGAAGGTGAAGGAAACACCCGTAGCACATGCACTGGTGGCCACATGGCACAAAATACACATCAGGGCGCTTTTCTTGACATACTACGCATATCTTGAATGCCCGGGTATCAGGGGGGGGAACCCATGCAGTGCCGCCCATCCAGCGTGCGCTTGATGGATTTGGGGAAATCCTTTGCAGCATTTCAACAAGAGCACCCTGACTGGCTGGCGCTTGTCTTCCCTGTTGCCACGGAATTTTAAACCTTGCGTGCCGTACAACATATGGTGGTGACTTGCTGAGTTGTTCAACCACGTCCCAGTGACCCATCACGCTGGCCAAGATCAAGGCCGTGTTGCGAGACTTGGTCGCCGCGTTCACGTCCGCGCCCGCCGCGACGAGCGCCTGCACGGCCTTCAAATGGCCACTCCGGCTGGCCAAGATCAAGGCCGTGTTACCGCCCTTGTCCACCGCGTTCACGTTCGCGCCCGCATCGATAAGCGCCCGTGCGGTCTCCGTGTGGCCCTTCCCGCTGGCCAAGATCAAGCCCGTGTCGCCGTGCTTGTTCCTCGCGTTCTTGTCCGCGCCCGCCGCGACGAGTGCCTGTGCGGTCTTCGTGTGTCCATTCATGCTGGCCAAGAGCAAGGCCGTGTCGCTGTGCTTGTTCCTCGCGTTCTTGTCCGCGCC
>MDTG01445007.1_pt1 | contig 12779 bp, 12 predicted proteins | sample 811421 | NCBI WGS metagenome assembly MDTG01 (sample SAMN05326645, study PRJNA326480) | marine metagenome | isolation source: seawater | place: Pacific Ocean: South East | collected 2011 | reverse complement strand
TCTTCCCATCCCTATTGATTTGTGCATCTCCAACATGAATGCCTTTCCTCTATTTCCTGTCGCTACTAAACCTACTCTTGGGTTATGATTTTTATCCATTGTAATATATCCATCTGAATCAATAAAGGCAGCAGTATAAGCCCATATATTCTTTTTAATCTCATCATTTATTTTATAGTAAGCACCATCAACACTTGTTATATTTTCGTCTTTTGCTAATTTTGCTATTATTCTGGAAGAACTTCTGTTTTGTAGTTTCTTAGGTAACTGGTCATGTATCTGTCTAGCAGATATACCCGGATTATAACAAACAGAATCTAGGATGGCCTTCCTAATCTCGTCTTTAGGAGATGTGCTTATAGGGGTTTCCTTTAGCAATAATTTGAAGGCTTTCTTTTCATTAGTCATCTGCTTTGTTAGACTAGCGTATTCTTTATTGAATGGTATTTCCTTTCTTTCTAGACTTGCTTCCCAATATTTGCATAGGCTATCTACCATCTTTCTTCTCTTCTCTTCCTCTTTTACTAGATACAACTTATACAACTGCTCCTCGTTCAATACCATAGATTGTAGTGGAACCTTGTATTTCTTAATCCAATGAATGCTATCTATGCACTTGCCTAAATGGTCGGTGTAAGCATCTATCAGATTGTCTATTGACTTTGTGAACTGTACCTTCTGACTTCCCTTCAAGGTTCTTCGGTATGTTCTCATCTCCTTGACGATGGAAGGAACATCCTTTCCTTTGATTAGGTATCTTCTGGGATATGTGAACAGTGTATTCTTTGCTTGAGATAAGTTAATTTCTCTTTCACTTGCGAACAACTTGATTAGGTCATCATCGCCCATCAAAGGTTGAGATGCTAACCAATCAGATGCATTCTTAGTTTCTTCTATTGCTATTTGTAATTCTCTTTCTGCTTCTTTTGCCTCTTCATCGGCAGCGTCTAGTTTATCAGCAGTTTCACGCATTTGCTCCGTCAATTCACTCATTACTCTCACCTCTTCAAAAGTTCAAACCTGCTATTCCCACAGGAAGTCCAATAGAAGGCTTTTGTGGGCCATCAAATAATTCTAGGTCGTCTAGTAGCATAAAGGACTCAGAAGGCGTTTGAGAGGCCGCATTTGCTAAAGCAAGGGCCATTACCAAGTCATCGTGCGCTCCAACTCCCTCAAACTTACCAGAATCAGTGATTGAAAACATGGATAGTTCCTCGATAATATTCATCGTCATCTTCCTACTATTGTTATCCCCATAGGGTAGGTGTATTTTGTTATTCTCGAAATTCATCTGAAGACCCAAGATGATTTCTTGCTTTTTTCTCCTTGTTGTATTGAAGTCTCTAACATTCATATCGGTAACGCTTCTCAACTCTTGCGTAAATGCCTTTGCGAATGTATTTGTCTCATACAGAACCACTTCTGGCTGAAATATTTGACCAATCAATTTAAGTTTCTCTATATTCTCTCTAAACTGCACGTTTTTGGCCCTATCTATGTGAACAATTGACTTATTCATGTTCTCATCTACCTCTAAGACTATGATTACGTTGTAATCTCCGTCTGTTGAGATGGCAGGGTCAACACCAACGTAGTATTTGTAGCCTTTATCCCTTCTATTGCCTAATCTCAATATCAAATGCTCATTTTTCGCATTTTCCAAGTGTTCTTGTCCAAATAATGCCGTTCCTGTTGATATTGGTATGCACAAATACTCTCTAGTGAATTTTAGAGAGCCTATTTCTGCTTTTCTCTGCATCAATGCTTCATAATTCCACCTTTCCGGCCAAAGAGGGTCATTATTTGAGTCTAAACATGGGTATTTTCTAACGGTATACGCTGCATTTTCCTCTAATTGAGTAAAAATATCAGTATATGTGAACGGAGTGCCTATCATTCTAAGATTAGCAGTATGATGAAGCGTGGGTATCATGTCTCCAAAGAACCAATCAGTAACTCTATTGATTCCAGCCAAACTAAACTCCTTCAAGGGGTCGTCAATGATAATCTCCTGTGGGTGAAGACCACGAATCTGAGAACCTACCGACCTTTCTAGAATAGAATTGCCGTTTGTCAACTGGATGTTACCTATCGCCCATCCTCTAGATGGCCTAAATTTCTTGAGTTGTGGTATGTTGAAATATCTATCAATCTCCCTCATGTGAACGAGTGTCTGCTTTTGGTTAGATGATATGTATAGCATCTGATATGGTGGTTCTTGGAATACTAAATTCCATACTACCCATGAGTGCATGAATACTGACTTTCCGTGGTCACGGCTACAAACAATAACTGTTCTATCTGTATTCTCCATTGTTTCTAACCATTCTTGCATGTATTCTGGGTACATCATACCCAGTACATTCTGAAAGAAATATGGAAATGAGTTCTTAGATAACTCCATATCCATTGTGTGAGAGAAATTTAGGTCTTCCATCCCACTCATTAATCTCTCTCCTACTGTGGAACTCCTCTTTTGTCTGTGGATTCTGCCTCACAGGTCTGCCAGAATTTTAGAAGTTCTCTCATTGCTTTGACATTAGCATCTAACTCACTTATGCTTGGAGGAGTCAAACCCTCTTCTATCATAGCATCATTCATCAGTTCCATACCATCCTCATCTATGTTTTCCAAAAGTAGTAGTAGAGTATCTGATTCTTCGTTGTTCTTGCAATTTATACCCATGATGAATTCTTGAATATCTTCATGCACATTTCTGTAATTGGGCATTAACTTGAATTTCTCCTGTGTATATTCACAACAGTTCCTATGTTGAGTATGCGGTTTCATCGTTCTTTTCATCCAATCTTCTACTTCCATTGGCCTGTTCAATATTCTTCTCGCTTCATCATAATCATCTTCTTTTATGATTTTAAACCAACTCATATCAATATCCCCTGTTCATTTTACTCGGTTTCATCAACTCTCTTGCTTTCTGGCAGCAGTATCTTATTTTCTGTGTTGATTGCAAATACCAAAAAGTATCTTTCTCCAACCCAAATTTGTTTTCTATGTGGTTACATAGTTCCCTTCTTGTCATTTTCTCAAAATCACTGTCTATCTCTAATCCTAGAATTGGTCCTGTTTCTGGAGGCATCTTACTATCTAAGTAGACATAGACATGACCCATCAAAGCAATTGCCTTGCTTATCATCTTATGCCTTAATTTCATTTTATCACCTATACATTGCCTTTACATGATAGATAACATCTTCATTTGTTCCATGTTTCTTAGCAAGCGACTCTAGACTATCTATCTCTTCTACTATGTTTGTTATATCATGTGCTGTCAATTGAATACCATATTCTGATTTCATCAAATCAATAGTATCATTTACACTATCATAGGATTCGACATCACATATTCCATAGTATGTGGGCTTATTCATCATCTTTCTTATTGCGTCATGAGCATCCAACAATTGCCCCTGTGGACCTGCTAGTTTTGTTCGCTTGTTGAAGTCATCATGTAGTTCCTTGAATTCTGCAATAGAATCCTCCTTAGTTTTATCCTTCTTCATCTCGGAGGAGACTGAGTATATCATTGCTATGAGTTTACCATAGTTACCTGCAACGTCCTCTTTGCTTGTCAATTCAGATATCTTCTTCCCATCTAGGTAGTAGTTTTCCAAATTTATGTTACTATTCTTACTGGACATGTTTCTTAGCCTATTGGCAAAGTATGTTCTGTCCTTCTCCCTGTCCTTTGGAAATAAGTCGCTGAGTATATCCAACACCCTTTCCACTTTTGCTATTGTTTTCTTGAATCCCTTTTCTGATGGAGTTGCCCTAAGTATTCTTCTGTATTCATTTATGTCTTCCAAATCAGCATTGCTGATGAAGGCAGTGTATTCTGATATATACGCTGCTTGTAGCAGTTGTGCTACTTCGTTCTTCCCATGAGTTGTTAGTGCTGATGATGCTTTCCTATCTAGATACTTAGGTAGTGAATCGAATCGCAACATGTTGTCTGTTATTGGGTCAACGTAGTATTCCTCGGCTAATTCTAATAATTCCATGATTGCATCTGTGAATTTACCTAAGTCTTTCAATTTTCCACTTCTACCCAATGAAGTGGATTGAAAGGCCGTTGTTTGTTTGGCCTTTTCTTCCCTCTCACTTTGGCTACCAGTTATTCCATAGTCTTCTTGAAGCCAATGATAGGGCAGTAGGGTTCTATCCTCCGGTAGTTCTATTATTTCTGATATCGCCTTAATCATCTTGACATGGAAGGTTTCTATCTTGTCATAGTCTAACGGTTCACCCGAATAATATCTGTCGTATAGTTTAGATACGCTAGGTGTCAAAGGAACGAAGTAAACCTCCCTATCTATATCAGATGCTTGGTCTTGTAGTTCCTCTAAATCTTCTAGTAGTTCATTGAAAACACCTACCATTGTTGGGTTATCCTGCTCTACTCCTTGAATTATTATTCTGATATCATTAGCCATTCTATCCCTTGAGTTCTTGGTATGTGCCTGTCTAAGTATTCCCTTGTCTGCTGCTATTGCATAAAGTGGGTCCACTTCTTCAATTAGAGTCAATTTGTCTATGTTCATGCTCCATTCCTTTTCCTTCAATTCTTCTGAAGACATTGGTTGTAGGTCTATTTCTGCTGCTAGAGTGCCTTCTTCCTCGCTTCCATATCCAGACATGAATCTCCTATTGAAATCCTCTTCATCCCCTTCTTGTTGTTGTCTCCTAGCCATCCTTTCGTCTTCGCTTTCAGTGGAAACGTTTTCACTGTATGATGTGTCTTTTTCGTCTAGTATGTGCTTCAAGTAATTATACATGATATTTGAAGCAGCAAGAGAAGAACCACTATCTGTGTCTGGGTATGTGGGTATCTTGACAGGAGATAGTTTCACAATGTAATTCATTCCGTCCATTTCTTTGTATAGTTTGAATAGTGTTTCTAAGTCATCATTCAAATCCTCTACTATGAAATCATCAGTCTTTAAATTCAGTTCACCAGTTTCTATGTTTTCTACAATCCTATCCCAAGATAGCATGATGTATTTTATCTTCTTCTTCATATCAGAATATACAGAATGTTTCTTCTTGAAGTAATCATAGACCTTCTTCCTTGAATTCAGTAGTCGCATGTCCATTTCTCCAAAGACATCCTCAAAATCAATAGACATTTTATCTGCATTGTCTATCTTCGATGATACCTTTGTTTCTAGAACTGCTAGTGCAGACCTAAAGTTAGGGTTTATGTTCTTTAGTTGGTCTATGACTCCAAGTATCTCTTCATCCTTGTAGCCTTTGTTCCTAGTGATGTTTTCTAGTCTTATGCCAGACTTCAAATCCTTTATTTTCAACTTCTCTCCTTTGTGTCTAAAATACACACCTAGAGAATCTAGAGAAGACTCCTTTGCCTGTTCCAAATCATCACTTATGCTAGACATAAACTTGTCAATGTATTCGGAGTTGAATCCCTTGTCTAACAATATCTTCCTGTAACTATCCTTGGTCTTTGAGTCCTTTACTTCTTGAGGTATATGACTCAGACTAAAATCAAGATTAGGAAGATTTCTACGGAAGTTCTTGGCCTCATCCCCATATTGCCTTCTAAATGGGCGAAGTGACATTGTGATGTAATCTTGAACTATCTTCATTGCACCACCGACACTACCCCTGCTTCTTGTAAGTCTCTAATCATCTTTGTTGCTTTAGTGGCAGAACCGTCTTTTCTCTTTTCTGTATACACTAATTTGTCTTGATATGTCTTTGGCCTAGTAACTATATCTTCGACTCTTTGCTTTACTGCCTCTATGAATGAATTTACTATATCCCCGAAGTTCTGTATTGCTGCTGCTTTTACCTCATCAAATAGAACATCCTCTTCTTCATACTCATCTGGATTAAGCCAATCTTGTATCTTTTCATACAAGTCTGTTTGACCATAATACCAATCGAGAAGCGCAATTATGTGAAATATGTCTAGAACGTTAAGACCTGCTGTTGATGATAGGTCATACTCTTCGTCATATTCTTCTTCTATCTTGCTCCAAGAACTATCCTCTACGCTAATAGAAACTTTTTCTGAGTCCATTCTCAAAGCCCTAAAGTCACGGTTCAACCTATCTGTTGTTTCCTTGTCTAAACCTGTTACTTTGAGTTTGTAGAACTCTCCTACCTTATTGAACAACGATACTCCCTTTTCTTCTGCCTCGTCCATCAAATCATACATTGAGTCTGCCAAGGAATCTGGTATGTTTTCATATATCTGCTCCAAAGCCTGTTTATGTTCTGATTGAGTATCGTATTCGTCCATCCTATCTTTTATTTCCTCAAGTTTCTGTGCTTCTTCCTCGCTGAACATATTCTGCTTATCAACATAGAATTCTATTATAGTGTCCAAGGTGGACTTGAGACTACCTCCCTTTCTGTTCACTCTTCTAACGAACTCAGACATTCTTCCTTTGGATGCTCCTGTAAACAATTTCTGCAATTCTCTAAAGTCAGATGGGTTTATTCCTTGTTCCTCTAAGTCAAAGTCTTCTTCTCCCATCAGAACCATTCTAACAAAATTAGGAACTATCTTCTCCTTGGTTTGCTTTACCCCTTCTTCCATCAAGGCGTTTATGTCTAATGACGGATTGATTAGTATTGCTCTCAATGCAGAAGGAATCAATACCTTTCCTTGTGGCATTAGCAATGCCTTTCTTGCAGCGACAGTGGCACCAGAACTTTTTAGATTAGGTTTAGGCATGAACTCAGAAGACCTCCTCCACCTTGGTTTTGTAAGCAATGATAGGTATTTTACTGCGTCTTCTCCAGTGTTAACGTTAACTGTGAATCTCTTATTGGTAAATGGGTCAGTGGCTTCTTCTGCTGCCCTACTGGTTAACAAGCCAAATATAGCAACTAAAGGTGCTAACTGAACTCGGCCTTCTGTCTTGTAGCCTAGAGGTTTCTTTTTCTTTCCTTCCATGAACCATGCTGATGTCTTCTTGTAGTCATCTACACTCATTCTATCTGGCAAGTCAGTAACGAAGATTTTTCTGCCATCAATCTCTTCTTGTTTAATTTCTCCCTCTATGTATTCGGGCGGTTCGTCAACAGTCAATAGTTTTCTGCTAGAGGTATCTACCCAATAGAAGTCTTTCTTGTTCTCGTTGATGAAGTTCTTAACATCGTCTTCTAGTTCTTTGACTGCTTTTATTTTCTCTCTAGAGTTTCTTTGTCGGCGTATTTCTGTTGTGCCAATAAATTCTTTGAATCTATCCATGTCTTCTTCTTCTAATATGTCCTTCAAAGTTTCCTTTATTCTTCCAGCCATTTTACCGGGCTGTTGCTCTTTTCTATATTCATCTAGGATTTCCTTGAGTGCTTTGTATGCTTTCTCGGCATTCTCTATTATCTTGTCTCTATCTTCCTTGTTATAGTTGGTGCTAACGTTTCCTTCAGATAGCCTCTTTGTCTCATCAACCGCATTCTTCAGACCTTTCTTATCGGGTAGTTTAGCCATGCCAATTATAGAAGACAATCCCTTGTCATCACTAAGCATTGGTTCTATTGCTTCCTTTTGAGGTAAAGCCTTCAATACGTCTAGCCACATCTAAATCTATCCTTCAGCCAATGCACCGCCTTCATACCCCATATATGGAGCATCGGGTTGTTTCAATACTTTCGCTTTGAAACCATAGGGAATCATTTCCCCTCTTGGTCCCTCTTCCATTTCCTCGCTAAAGAAAACTGCTCTAGGCATATCAACCTGCATTGTTGCTTCCCTATAACCTTCGTTGGTTATTCTTGGATAGCCCCTATTGCTAGGAGAAATGTCATCTCTCATTGAGCCATAGTCAACAAGACCCTTCTGCTCTAATCCTCTTAGGTACTTGCTGTTGCTTTCTTTCTTCAACGGCCCTATACGGAATTCATCGAACAGTCTTATTCTATTCTTACGTTCTCTAGGTTTTCTTTGTTCTGCAAATATACCTAGAATTGCTAGTGCTGCTGCCTCCCCGTTGTTTAGTTGATAATTACCGGGATTGGTTTCAAACTTATCCTTCATGTATTCTTCTCCAATCCTTGAAAGAAGATTACTTTCTGGTGGTATGGTTACTTCCACCTTTGGTATTGCCCCGTATTTGATTACCTCTACTCCTATCTGATTTGGGGTTAGTTGCAAGGAATTCATTCCCATTCCCCATTGCACTTCTGTAACTGATTCGGGGTCATCTCGATTCAATGTATCTCTAGTCCTCATCATCTCCCAACCCTCACCTACTAATTCTCCGTTGGTTATATTCATTATAGCCCAAAATCCTACACCCTTTCCTTTTAGTTTAGGTGTGAAAGTTTGGTCTTTCTCGAAAAATATCTTTCTAGATACAGTAGGCCATAGTTCTTCCCAAGGAGCATCCTTAGCCATAATCAAATCTTCTAGGTATGGTATGTCTCCGGGTGCGAAGAATTTCCAAGTAGTTCCTCTAAATGTCATTGGTGGAGGAGCCTTTACAATATCAAACCACTTCATTCAATCACCTCAATTATACTTGAATTTTTTATTAAGCATTTCTTTTCTTGCTTGACAACCGCAATCACGACCAGTTTTCTCAGAAACATAATCAACGGCTTTCTTTATTCCTGTCTTGGTGGTTATCCTTTCTATGGTATCACCAAGACCCTCATCTTGCTTCAACAGTTTTTTCCAACTCATTCTACCTTCTCCATTTCTTCAAACATTTCCGCTAGGAAACTCATGAACATTTGACATGTTGATTCTGGCCTCATTGTAACTTCTCCTCCATCTTTGATTTAACATCTAACCATACTTGAGGGTGATTCTGCGCTAATACTTCTTTAACAATCTGCATTTGTGTAACAATAACTGTATCTTGTCTTTTATGTATAAGTTTACCTTTGAACTCCATAAGATATCTAAGACTCTCTCTTATTTCTTTTGCCATCTTAGTCAAACTATCTACATATTTAGGATTCATATCTTCTTGGTCGAATAATATGTCTATTTTTTGTTCCAGTCTTGATATGTTCCTAGATAGAGACTCAATCTCGTCTACCTCTCTCATCGCTATAATATTTGCTGCTGATTTTTGAACGAGTGGTTGAAGATGTTTTGTCATATGTCTCTTAACTTGTTCTTCGGTGCAATCTACCATTTTTGCCACTGCATTAGGGGTAATATGGCCTTGACCTAGTTGTTCTTCTATAAGGGGTCTTAATTCATGTGTGCATATTTTACAACGTGGATTTGAAGCATCATGATAATCCCCCATGTGGTTTCTCATGTGTTTAGATGTGGTTCCACTAGGCCATCCTTCCATCTTATCCAAGTCATCGGGTGCTATGTTCATTGTTTCCAATTGTGCTTCTAAGGCATCACGGTTCTCATGATTGCATAACTTACATCTTCTTCTAGTTACCATGCTATCATTTCCCTCCACGATTTCTTTACTTCTTTCTTCTTCTCACTAGGAGGGGTATAGCCTTTGAGATAGACTGGTCCCTTTGCAGACCTTCTTGCTACTTTACCCGTTTCTAAGAATAGACTCTTAACTATGCCTCTAGTTATGTCAAGGGAATAACCCTTGACCTTCCCTACTATCTCCTCATCAATTCCATAGACATCTTTTATTTGATTAGACTCACTAGGAGTAGCAGTAAAGGAAAATCTATCCCTAAACAATCTAGCAATTTGGTCATCTCTAATATTGCCTGTCTTTGGATTTACCCCTTGACCTAGTTGAGTTGTTGTTCCTAGTAGATTCAATATGGTTTCCTTTATGTCGGATATCTCAAACAGTTCCTTGGCAAGACCTCCTTTGGCAACACCTCTCAATCTCAGTTTTACATGCTCTATCTCTACATCATCAATCATGTCTTCTGCCATTTCCAATACAGAAAGCAATCCCACTTTGATATCCTTGCCAGAATCTCCCTCCGTTGAAAATAATGCTTGCCACATTGGAGGCTTTGATTCGTTCTTCTTGGTCTTGTAGTAACTGCTATCTACTGGGTCAATTGTTTCCTCAAACTTCTTTGTATCGAATACCTTAGCCTTTAGATTTCTAAACTTGAAATAATCGGGAGTCCTGTAATGCCCATAGAATCTTTTTGTGTGCTTTTCCTTGTCATAGGCAGCAGTTTTCTTATTGACTCGCCTATAAATTGGAACTGTGAATGGTATGTTTCTTGGGTCAGCATCAGTTCCTTGAATGTCTTCTAGTTTCTGTTTTGCATCCATAACGTCGTCTTTGAATGACTCAGTGATTAAAGACGGTCCTTCAACCAAATCATCTATCTCCCTAAGCAATTTCCCTATGCCTTCTTCTTCGCTAACTGGATTCTTTGCTTGTGGACGTTGCGCTGCTGGTAATCCATGATTTGAGATAACCTTGAAAAGATTCTCTCCCCCTTTTATTCCCATTTCCTTGGACGACATACCTTGACATTCTGATTTCCATTTCTTGTAGACTGTTCTGAATTGTTCTACATCGAAGGTTTGTGTGACTACTACCTCTTCACCATCAGAATTAGTTATTCTAACTGTCCTTTTGGATTTCTTAGTCTTTGGCAATCTCGTCTTCCTCCTCATCATCTTCCTCTTGATTGAGGTTCTTCCTATTCATTTTGCTACCATAAACTATGTTCATCAATGGATTAGCACCATGACCACCAAATACAACTGCTCCGCCCTCTTTGAGAACAGACCACCATTTCATTCCAATCACTCCAATTCTTGTAATCTGTTGATTGAATCAGAAACGCTGCGAAGTTGTTCCTCTAGTTTCTTAACCCCTAATTGCCTAGTTACCCGATAGTGTGATTCTGCCTCATCTATCATCTGCTGAACCATTTGATTCATATCAGCGACATTCTCATTTGCTGAGAATATCATAGGGTAATTCCTTTGTATGTTTACAAGGGTCGCTTTCAACCCTTGATAACTTGGCATGGGTTTGCTCATCATGTCTTCCAACTCTTTCACTGCGCTTGCATCTTTCAATATATCTCTCCAACTCATAAATCATCTTCCTCCTGTTCAAAACCGAATCTTTCTACTTTCTTTCCTTCTACTGTTTCCCTGTAATCTCGGAACCTTTCTCTCAACCTTTCGTTTCTGGTCATTTCTTCCGGGTCTGGTACATTACCTGCACCAAGGGGATTTTCTACGTCTTCTTGTAGTTCTTCTGTAAATGATGCTATCTGTCTTTTACAGTTCTGATGATTCTCGAACAACGTTGGTTCTTTTATTCCCAATGCTCTCTTTCTCTTTTCATCTAGGATTTTCTTTGGTTTTATTTCCACTTCTACTATCTCGAAACTATTAGACTCCATGCTTCTGCTTAGTTGGTCACAAGTCAAATCTTCTATCTTCTTCCTAATATCATAGTCGGTCAATCCCAAGTAGTCTCCTGCTTCTATGACTACCAAATTGTATAGATGTTCTCTTAGTTCGTCGCAACATGGGTCTGCATCGGGGTTGACCATCATTTGCCTCTTGTAGTATTCCTTTGCAGGTTGCTTCCTACCACCTGTTCCTCTCATGATTCTTTGCCATTTTGGATTTATTCTGGTTATCTTCTCATCTGGTGAAAGACCATCATCCTCATCCTCATCATCATCAAAGGTATCGAATATCTTCAATACGTTCATCCACTTCTTGATTTGTGTTGGCATTTTGATGAAGACCCCCGTTCTATCCTTTTCTTCCACCGTGTCAAGTATTTCTTTTAGATAACCAAATATTTCACTATCGTTATTGAGATTCTGGTCATTATACCTCACTAACCCAAGTGCCTCTAAGGAATCCGCTACTTTAGAATTTACGGCATTTGCTACATGAATATATTTATTGAAACTAGTAGGTTCGTTTTCATACATAAACTTGCTAAAATTGATGTTTTTGCTGTATTTCAATATGTCTCTATATGCCTTGTCCTTTTCTGGTGTCCATTGTAGGTCATCTAGTATTTGTTGTTCCATTCTTCTAAATTTGCCATTTTTGTATAGTTCCGGGTAGTTTGCTCTCAACCACTTACTTTGTGTCTCTCCAGTCATATCCTCACTGGCAGTCAAGTTATAGCCAACTGGTATTGGTTGACTTCTATTTGCTGGATTCACGGTGAATTGTATTGGAGGTAACTTCAGCCTTCTAGTCAATTCCTGTATCTGGCTGAAGAACGGCTTTCCCATTAATTTACCACGTTCCGTCATTCCTCCCTTTCTATCGGAAGTCTTCATTGAGTTCTTTTCTGGCTTATGTTTCATTTTGTCACGCATTGAGACAAGACCCATGTATAGGAGTATTCTGTCTGCCTTAATCGCTACTGTGCGAACAGCCAAGGGATGTCTTATTCCTTCATCCTCAACATAGTAGACATATGATAGATATTTTTCTGGGTTGAATAGTCTGTATAGCAACGTTCCCCCATTTCCTCTAAATGCTGCTTTTGGAAAAGCCTGTATTGGATTATAGCCAAATCTCTTGAGGTATTGATAGACCATCTGCTGTGCCTCATCTTCAGTCATCAAATCAAAACCATACTTCATTCAATCCCTCCTGTAATACTTGGTCTTTCCAGTTCTGCCTACTGAAGATTCTTCTTTAGACCTTAGACCATAATCATCTATTCTATTCTTTATGACCTGCTCTAGATTTGATATGTCATACTTAAGACCCGGATTTGCCTTCTTGACTTGCTTTGAAATATCGGATAGAGAATACCATTCGCCTTCTTTCATGGCATCCTTTACCTGTTTGTTCAATAAGTCATAGAATTCTATGCTTCTCTTTCCATGTTTCT
>MDTG01378810.1_pt1 | contig 12780 bp, 12 predicted proteins | sample 811421 | NCBI WGS metagenome assembly MDTG01 (sample SAMN05326645, study PRJNA326480) | marine metagenome | isolation source: seawater | place: Pacific Ocean: South East | collected 2011 | reverse complement strand
ATTGGAAAATTTGGTGATTTCATAATATATAGCCCCCATAAAATATTTCCCATTCCAAATGGTTCAATCTTGGTTGTAAGAAAAAAAGGACCTGGCTTAATTGATATTGATTCAAACGATTTTATAAGTGACCAAAAAATATGGTTAAAAATATTAGAAAAATTTATAACTAAAAAAAATATTAAATTACATTCTAATATTCTTATTTTACTTATTTGGTTTTTTAAAAAATTTGCTCAAAAAATAGGATTTAATCGACAATCTATTTTAAGATATAATGAAAATTTAGATTATAATGAAAATAAGACTCAAACATTTATTAACCCACAGGTTAGTTCTTTATCTTTAAAAATCATTAGAAATCATTTAAATAATATCACTAAGATAAATTTACAACGTATTAAGAATAATAAAATATGGAATTATTATATTTCTAAAAGTTTTTCTAATCAGTTAGATAAAAAATTCTTTTCAAATTTAGATAATGAAATAAATTATAGTCCATATATGTCTATTTATAAATTTGAACAAAAATCAGTAAAAAACATTTTTAATAAACTACAACAAAAAAAAATTAAAATTACAACTTGGCCAGATTTGCCACCTGAAATAAAAAAAAATAAGTTTGATCATAAAAATGCTTGGAACTTAAGACATTCATATTTTTACATCCCCTGTCATCAATCCATTTCTCCAAATTCTTTCTATAAAATTATGAAAGAGTATAAATTCAATAATCAAAATCATAATAATATATTTTTTGAAAAAAATAAAGTATCGAGAATAGATTGGCATAATCTATTATCAAAAGTTAATAAATCTAATTTATTACAATCTTGGGCTTATGTTTCTGCAAAGTCATACACAGAGGGGTGGAGGGTAAGTAGATTAGTATTTAAAAATAAAACAAGCGCCCTAGCAATAGTTAGTATATTAGAAAAAAACATATTGGGTTTAAAGATTATTAGAGTTAATAGAGGACCTTTATTTATGCCAAACACTAAATCAGATGAAAAAGAAATAATTTTAAAAAAAATATTAGAATTTGGCAAAATTTCAAAAATGACTTTGTTGTCTATATCTGCAGAAATAAACTTAGATGGCAAAAATATTTCATTTTTAATTTCAAATAATGTTAAACTTTTCAAAATTAAAACATGGACTTCTATTTGCGTAAATCTTAGTTCTGATCTGGATGTTTTAAAATCTAATTTAACTTCAAAATGGAGAAATAAATTAAATATTTCTATTAAAAATAATTTAACAATTGAATTTGGTTCTAGTTCAGAATTAATGAGTTGGTTATTGGATAAATATTCTAAGAGTATGAAAGAAAAATTCTTTAAAGGTATTAGTATTTCACTTTTTAAAAATATTTATAATCAAATGAAAGATGATAATCGTCTTTTATTTTTTAGAGTAAGTAAAGATGGAGAGCCTTTGTCTGGACTGTGTATAGCTTGTCATGGTTCTTCCGCAACTTACTTGATTGGATGGACTGGTGAAAAAGGAAGAAATTTAAAAGCAAATCACTTCCAGTTGTGGAACGTATTAAAGGAATTAAAAAAAATAAATATTAAATCTATTGATCTTGGTGGAATTGATAAAGATAAAACTCCAGGCATTACTGAATTTAAACTTGGAATTGGAGGTCAAAAATATAGTATAGCTGGTGAGGGTTGGAAATACAATTAAGTATGATAAAAATAAAAATTTTAAAAGCAGATACATTTATTACTTTTGGAAAAAATTTAGGTAATAATTATAAATGAATAAAAAAAGATTAATTGTTAATGCGGCAAATTGTCATAAAGGTGGAGGAAAGACTTTAATCCATGGATTTTTAAAAGGAGCTTCCAATGCTATAGAAACTTTACTTTATGTTGATCACAGGTTAGAAATAAACTTTCCGATTAGTGAGTCTATAAAAATCATAAGAACAAATAGATTTAATCGTTTTTTTATTGCAATAAAAATTAAAAAATTATTAAAAAAAAATGACAAGGTTATTTATTTTGGAAATCTCCCACCATATATAAATTTTAATTGTGACAATGTATTATTGCAGCTTTCAAGCAGGTTTTATGTTGATTCAATTAGCATGAAAGGCTTTAAATTGAAAGACATTATAAAAATTTATTTAGAAAAATTGTATTATAAACTATTTATAAAAAATGTTAGTCAGGTCATAGTTCAAACTTCAACAATGCGTGATAAATTACTAGAAAGTGGATTTAAAAAAAAAATTTCTACTTGGGCATTTGATGATCTTGGAAATCAAGCACATTATAAAAATAGCATAAAAAAGAAAAATACTTTTATTTATGTAGCATCTCTTCTCCCATATAAAAATCATAAAAGATTATTAAAAGCATGGAATCAGCTAAAAATTCAAGGAATTTGTCCTAAGTTATATTTAACTTTAGATGGAGATAGTTTTTTAAAAAAATGGATTAAAAATTTTGTTTTTAAAAACAAATTAAATGTTGTTTTTTTGGAAAATATTAGTAGAGAGGAATTGTTATTTAAATACCAAGAAGTAGAAGTTTTAATCTACCCCTCTCTTTTCGAGGCTTACGGATTACCATTAATTGAAGCCAAGAAATACCAAATGCAAATAATTGCCTCAGATTTAGATTATTGTTGGGATTTTATTGAACCAGATTATTTCTTTAACCCATATGATGTTCAATCTATTGTAAGATCTGTTAAAAGATTTCTTAAAACAAAAAAAGATTTAGATGTTATTTATAAACCCAAAGAGTTTTTTAAAAAAATATTAGATTTATGAACGTAATAATTTTAGCAGGCGGAAAAGGTGAAAGACTAAAACCATTAACTATTAATGTTCCTAAGCCAATGGTTAAAGTTAAGGAAAAACCAATTCTTTGGTATATTTTAAAACAATTGAAATATTATGGAATTAATGAAGTCAGTTTAACTATTGGTTATAAGGCAACAGTAATTATAGATTATTTTAAAAAAAATTTTTTAGATATTAAAATCAATTTTTTTAATGATGGAGATGTTGATATAATTAAAAGAATAAGGAGTGTAGTTAAGGAAAAACCAAATGAAGATGCTTTAATTTTATATGGAGATACTATTTCTGATGTTGAAATTGATAAATTGTTAAATTTTAGTATTAAAAATAAAAAATATAGTATTTTAACTGTATGGCCATTACAAACAAATTTTGGAGTGGTAGAATTAAATAATAAAAAAGAAATAATTGCATTTATGGAAAAACCTAGACTAGATAAGTTTATAAATATTGGTTATTTTATTTTAAGAAAAGAATTATTTCGATACCTAGATGATTTCAATAATTACGGAGACTTTTTAACTTTTTGTGGAAACAATAAATTTTTAAAAGCTTTTATTCATGAAGGTGAACACTTTACAGTCAATAACGTTGTTGAACTTAAATTAGCTGAGAAAAATCTTAATAAAATTAAAATATTTTAAAAATGAATGATTTCTGGAAAAATAAAAATGTACTTATAACTGGCGTTACAGGTTTTGTTGGAGGAAATTTAGTTAAAAAAATACTAGATTCTAATGCTAATATTTTTGGTATCATTAGAAATGAGAATCCCTTTTCCTATATTTATTTAGAAGGGTTACATAATAAAATTAGGCTAATTAATGGAGATTTAATGGATCATAAATCATTACTTAATTTAATTACCGAACAACAAATTGATATCATTTTTCATTTAGCAGCCCAGGTTGAAGTTGGTGTAGGTCTTGTTAATCCTTTTTTAACTTTTGAAACTAATGTAAGAGGAACATATAATTTGATGGAAGCTTGTAGATTGGCTAAAAAAAGTGGTCAAAATATTGAATCAATAGTCGTAGCATCTAGCGATAAAGCATATGGTGAATATCCAGTTGATCAAATGCCATACCGTGAATCTTATCCATTATTACCGAAATTTCCTTATGATACATCTAAAGCTTGCGCTGATATGATTTGCAATGCTTATGCAATTGATCAATATGGTTTACCCATTGTTATAACTCGTTTTTCAAATATTTATGGGCCTGGACAAATGAATTTTTCAGCAATTGTTCCAGACGGAATTAGAAGTGGATTAGGATATTCTACATTTGTTCCAAGAAGTGATGGAAGTATGGTTAGAGATTTTATTTTTTCCGAAGACGTTGCAGATTTATACATGCGTATTGCAAAAGAATTATCTTTGAATCCAAATAAATTAAAAGGGCAAATATTTAATGCCGGAAGTAATCAACCGTTTGATATGAAATCTTTATTAGCTAAAATTTACAATTCATTAGGAAATTTAAAAAGTTTAGAAATAATTTTAAACCAAATGGAGGGAAAGAAAACAAAAGGAGAAATACAACATCAACACATGTCATTTGATAAAGTTTTTGAATATTTTGATTGGAAGCCTGAAAATTCTATTAATGAAGGTATTAATAAAAGTATAATTTGGTATAAGAAAATTTTAAGTAAAATATAGTTCGACATGTTAAAAAATAATACATTACTTATTACTGGAGGAACAGGGTCTTTTGGCAATGCTATTCTGTCCCGTTTTATAAAAACAGATCATTTTAAAGAAATCAGAATTTTTAGCAGAGATGAAAAAAAACAAAATGATATGCGTATTGCATACAATAATAATAAATTAAAGTTTTACATTGGAGATATTAGAGACTATAAAAGTCTAGACAAAGCAATGTGCGGAGTTGATTATGTTTTTAATGCTGCTGCGCTAAAACAGGTTCCTTCTTGTGAGTTTTTTCCAATGGAAGCGACCAAAACAAACGTTTTAGGTACTCAAAACGTTATAGATTCTGCAATTTTTCATAAAGTTAAAAAGGTAATTTGTTTAAGTACTGATAAGGCAGCATATCCAATTAATGCCATGGGAATTTCTAAAGCATTAATGGAAAAGGTAGCTATTGCTTCTTCAAGAAATTCTAAATCTACTGTTGTTTGTCTAACTAGATATGGAAATGTTATGGCATCAAGAGGCTCAGTTATTCCGCTTTTTATAAATCAAATTAATAAAAATGAATCTTTAACCATTACAGATCCAAAAATGACAAGATTTCTTATGTCTTTGGAAGATGCTGTTGAGTTAGTCCTATTTGCTTTCAAGCACGGAAATCCTGGCGATTTATTTGTAAATAAAGCTCCTGCAGGTACAATTCATAACCTGGCAAAAACCATCCTTAAAATATGTAATTCAAATAATAAAATTAAAATTATTGGTACTCGTCACGGTGAAAAAGTTCACGAGACTTTATGTACTAGAGAGGAGATGTTAAAAGCTGAGGATATGGGTAGTTTTTATAGAATACCAGCCGATAACAGAGATTTAAATTATAAAGAGTTCTATTCTAAAGGTAAAAATTTAGAATCTATTGATGATTATAATTCCAATAATACTACTCAATTGAATGTTGAAGGAATGTATGACTTATTAAAAAAACTGCCATATATAAAATCAGAAATTTTTAATAAATCTATTTAATTCAAAATATTAAAGTGAAAAAAATTTGTATAACTGGTCAAAATGGTTTTATTGGCAAGCATTTATATAACACCTTAAAATTATTCCCAAAAAAATATTTAATTATTGAATTTGAAGATAATTTTTTTGAAGATGACGAATTATTAAAGAATTGTGTTAAATCTTCTGATGTAATTATTCATTTAGCAGCTTTAAATAGACATCTTGACCCAAATAAAATTTTTGAAACTAATATTTCGTTAGTCGATAAGCTTATAAAAGCCTTAACTGATACTAATTCTATTCCACAAATAATTATGTCTTCCTCTATTCAGGAATCACATAATAATATATATGGCAAATCAAAAAAAATTGGAAGAGAAAAATTTATTAAGTGGTCAAATAAATTCAATGCTAATTTTGTTGGAATGATAATTCCAAATGTCTTTGGTCCATTTGGAATTCCTAATTACAACTCTTTTGTTGCTACTTTTTGTCATCAAATAGTAAATAATGAAAAAGCCATAATTAATAATGATAAAAAAGTAGATTTAATATATATTGGGGAATTAATAGAAGAAATAATGGAATTAATTGATAGTAATAAAAAAAATATATCATTTAATGTAAAAGAATCTAAATCTATTAAAGTATCTACTTTATTAAAAAAATTAAAATATTATAATGAAACTTACATAATTAAAGAAGAATTACCTGGGCTAAATTCTAATTTTGATTTATCTCTTTTCAATACATTCAGAAGTTATATTAATCATAAATCTTTTTTTCCAAGAAAAAGTATTGTTCACTCTGACTTTAGAGGGAATTTCTCTGAGTTAATCCGATTAGGTAGTGGAGGACAGGTTTCTTTTTCAACAACAAAAAAGGGTGTAACAAGGGGAAACCATTTTCACACAAGAAAAATCGAAAGATTTTCAGTTATTAAAGGAAAGGCTTTAATAAAAATTAGAAAAATTGGAACAACTGATGTTTTAGAATTTATTATTAACGGTAATAATCCCGGATATGTTGATATGCCTGTCTGGTATACTCATAATATTACTAATATTGGTGAGGATGATTTATATACGATTTTTTGGATAAATGAATTTTATAACCAATCAGATTCTGATACTTTTGTAGAGAATGTTTAATTTTGTAATTAAATGAATAAATTAAAAATTTTAAGTGTAGTTGGGACAAGGCCTGAAATAATTAGATTGTCAAGAGTTTTCTCAATTCTTGATAATAGTTCTGCGATAGAGCACTTAATAATTCATACTGGTCAAAATTATGATTTTGAATTAAATGAGGTTTTTTATAAAGAGTTAGGGTTAAGAAAACCAGATTATTTTCTAAATTCAGCTGGCAGTTCCTCTGCAGAAACTATTGGGAATATTTTAATTAAAATAGATCCTTTATTGAATCAATTAAAACCTGATGCATTTTTAATTTTAGGAGATACCAATAGTTGTCTTTGCGCAATTCCTGCAAAAAAAAGAAAAATCCCCATATTTCATATGTAAGCTGGTAATAGATGTTTTGACCAAAGAGTTCCTGAAGAAACAAACAGAAAAATTATTGATCATATTTCAGATATTAATATGACTTATAGTTCTATTGCCAGAGAATACCTTTTACGTGAAGGTATTAGTCCTGATACTGTAATAAAAACAGGATCTCCAATGTTTGAGGTACTAAACTATTATAAACCAAATATTCTTAAATCTAATATTCTAGATAAATTGAATCTTAAAAAAGCTAAATATTTTTTAGTTTCAGCTCACAGAGAAGAAAATATTCAAAATGAAAAAAATTTTAAAAATTTAATTAATAGTTTGAACTCAATAGCAAAAATTTATAAATATCCAGTAATTGTAAGTACTCATCCAAGAACAAAAAACAGATTGGATAAAGAAAATATAAAATTTAGATCTGAAATTAAATTTTTAAAGCCATTTGGATTTTACGATTATAATTTTTTACAATTAAATGCTATTACCGTATTATCGGATAGTGGAACAATATCTGAAGAAGCATCAATTTTAAACTTTAAGGCTTTAAATATCAGAGAAGCTCATGAAAGACCTGAGGCTATGGAAGAGGGAGCGGTTATGATGGTAGGATTGAAATCGGAACGTATTTTACAAGCTTTAACTATTTTAAAAAATCAAAATACAGAAAGTAATAGAACGATTTTAAATGTAAATGATTATTCAAAGCCTAATGTTTCTGAAAAAGTACTAAGAATTATTATGAGTTATACTGATTATGTAAATACTAATTCGTGGAGAAAATAATTCTTAATGAAAAAAAATCTTTTTTTAATCGGGTATTCAGGACATGCTTTTGTTTGTTTAGACGCAGCTTTGAGCAATAATTTTTTTAAAATAGTAGGTTACTGTGATTTTAAAAAAAAAATTAACAATCCATATAATCTAGATTATTTAGGTTCTGAAAATCGTTATAAAAATTCTGATGCAAAGGCATTTATATCAGTAGGAGATAATAAAACAAGAAAATTAATATTCAAAAAAAATTTTAATAAATTTAAATTTGATAAAATATTTCATTCCAAATCAATAATATCAAATAATTGTTCAATTGAAACTGGTACTCTTGTTTGTGCAAATGCATGTATTAATCCATTAGCAGAAATAGGAAAATTTTGTATTATAAATACTGGAGCTATAGTTGAACACGAATGCTCAATAGGTGACTTTGTTCATATTGGACCTTCAGCCGTGGTTTGTGGCAATGTTAAGATTGGTGAAAACACTCTTATTGGAGCAAACTCTGTCATAAAACCAGGTATTGTGATTGGATCTAATTGTATTATTGGAAGCGGAAGTGTAGTTATTCAAAATGTTTCCAATAATTCAAAATTAGTAGGTAATCCAGCTAAAATTATTTAAATTTATGATTCCTCTTTTTAGACCTTTTCTCGAAGGAAATGAGCTTAAGTATATTAAAAATTGTATAGATTCAACTTGGATTTCTTCAAATGGAAAATATGTAAATTTGTTCGAAGATGAAATTGCAAAATTTACTTCTGCAAAATATGCGATTGCATGTATAAATGGAACTTCGGCTTTGCATATTTCTCTTTTGCTTTCAGAAGTTAAAAGTGAGGACTATGTTATTGTTCCAAATATAACATTTGTAGCAAGTTTGAACTCAATTAAATATACTGGAGCTACCCCTATTTTAATGGATATTAAAAAAGATAGTTGGCAAATGGATTTAGATTTGCTAGAAGATTTTTTAAATACTAAGACATACACTGAAATAATTAATAATAAAAAATCTAGTTTTTTAATATCTAATAAAAAAAGAGTTAAAGCTATTATGATAGTTCATGTTCTCGGAAATATTTGCGACATGAGCAGGCTAGTGAAATTAGCTATTACATATGGCTTAGAATTAATTGAAGATAGTACAGAGGCTCTAGGTTCTTATTATAAAAAAAATCACGCAGGAACTTTCGGTTTATTAGGAACATTTAGTTTTAATGGAAATAAAATTATTTCGACTGGGAGTGGAGGAATGATAGTGACCAATAATGAAAGTTTAGCAGTTAAAGCAAAACATTTGACAACTACTGCAAAAACAAGTAATATTGATTACATTCATGATGAAATTGGGTATAATTATAGATTGGTCAATGTTTTAGCAGCCATGGGTTTAGCTCAAATGGAAAACTTAAATTTAATTCTTAAAAAGAAAAAAGAAATAGATTTTTTTTATAAGACTAATTTAAAGAATATTGGGGACATAAAATTTCAAGCTATTGGTTCCAATTGTGATGTAAACTCTTGGTTGTTTACAATTCGAACAAGAAAAATGCGAAATTTGTTTGAATATTTAAAAAATAATGGAGTTGAAACTAGACCATTATGGACCCCCATGAATAAGTTACAAATGTTTAAAAATTTAGATTATTTTAATAATGAAGATGTTTCTTCTGAAATACATGAAACTTGCTTGAGTATACCTTGTTTTCCCTCAATCACAGCGAATCAATTAAATCAAATTGTAGATTTAATTAAAAAGTTTTTCAAGGATTAAGTTCAATGGTAATTAAAAATAAAAAAACAAAAATTTGGATTCTAAGTGAATTGTTTTATCCTGATGAAACTGCTACAGCTTATATTTTCACTAGAATTGCTAACCATTTATCTAAAAAATATCATATAAACGTAATTTGTGGCCCTAAATTTTATGATTTTGATAAAAAATTTTTTAGCGATAGTGAAAAAATTTCAAATGAAATTAAAATTTATAGGTTTTATAACTTAGGATTAAATAAAAATTCATTATTCAAACGTCTTTTTAATCATATTTTATTAAGTTTTTGGATGAGTTTCACTTTAATTAAAAATTTAAAAAAAAACGAGATTGTACTTTCTGCCACAAATCCAAGTTTTTTAGTTATAGTTTTAGCCCTATTAAAAAAATTTAAAAAATTTAAATTACATATATTAATACATGATATTTTTCCTGAAAATACTATTCCAGCAAAAGTTTTTAAAAGTAATAATATAATTTTTAGAATAATTAAAATAATCTTTGATAAAGCATATTCCTCATCAAATCATTTAATAGTACTGGGTAGAGATATGAAAGAAATAATGCGTTTAAAAACAAAAGCATATAACCGAAATATAAAAATATCAATAGTTTCTAACTGGTCTAAGTTTAATGAACAGAAAAGGGATTCTAATAATATTACTTCAAAAAATAACATGATATCCATTTTATATGCTGGTAATATTGGACGAGTTCAGGGTTTGTTTGAAGTTTTTAATGCTTTTAGATCTTCTAAAAATGGTAATTTAAAAATAGATGTTTTTGGTTCTGGATCATTAAAAAATAATCTTATAAACTACATTAAAACAAATAAAATTTCCAACATTTTTTTCAATGGAAGTTATTCCAGAAATGAGGAAAGCAAAATTTTAAATAGTTGTGATATTGCATTAGTTTCATTAGCAAATGGAATGTATGGCTTGGGAGTTCCATCAAAAACATATAATATTCTTTCCTCTGGAAAGCCGATTTTATTTATAGGTGATCCTAAATCTGAGATTTCTTTACTTATTAACGAATTTAATATAGGTTGGTCATTAGATGTGTCTAAAAATGATGAAATAATAAATTTTTTTAACAAATTAAATTTTATTGATAAAAATGTTTTAATTGAAATGGGTAATAATTCAAAAAAATTAGCAAATGACAAGTTTAAAGAAATAGATGTTTTAAATCTTTTTCAATCAAAAATTGAAGAAACAATTAATAATTAAACCTTTTCTATGACAATAATAGATATTCCAAATTTCATTAATAATCATATTACTAAAAGACAGAAAAGTATTTTTAGTAAAGATATTGAATCAAATATTGACAATTTATCTAATCAAATTAAAAACAAAAGTATTTTAGTTATTGGTGGAGCAGGTACTATAGGTTCATCTTTTATTAAAGAAATTTTAAACTTCAAGCCTTCAAAATTATACGTTGTCGACAATAACGAGAACGGTTTAACCGAGTTAACTAGACAATTACGCTCAAATTTAAATCAGTTTATACCAAAAAATTTTAAAACTTATCCGATGAACTTCGGTGATAATGTATTTAAAAAAATGTTCTTGGAAGAAGCTCCATTTCAAATAGTTGCCAATTTTGCTGCTCACAAACATGTGAGATCTGAAAAAGATAAATATTCAATAGAAGCAATGATTGAAAATAATGTTTTTAAAGCAAAAGAATTTTTAGATTTGCTTTTAAAAAATAAACCCGAACATTTTTTTTGTGTATCTACAGATAAAGCGGCTAATCCAGTTAATATAATGGGAGCGAGTAAAAAATTAATGGAAGAGTTAATCATGAGTTATAGTAATGATTTAAAAATAACTACTGCTAGGTTTGCCAATGTTGCTTTTTCTAATGGATCTTTATTAGCTGGTTATATAGAAAGATTTTCTAAAAAACAACCTCTTTCATGTCCATCGGATGTTAGAAGGTTTTTTGTTTCCCCTGAAGAAAGTGGTCAAATTTGTATGTTAGCCTGTGTAGTTGGCAAAAGTAGAGATATTTTTTTCCCTAAATTATACGAAAATGATCTAGTAAATTTTAAAACTATAACGAAAGATTTATTTAAATTTTTAAATAAAGATTTTGTTGAATGTCAATCAGAAGAAGAAGCAAAATCTTTATTAATAAATAATTCTAAAAACTCTCCATATCCTGTTTATTTTTTTAAATCTGATACTTCGGGCGAGAAGTTATTTGAAGAATTTTATAGTGAACTTGACAAAGTGGACTTTTCTACCTATTCAAGTCTCGGGGTTATTAAAAATGCTTCGATCAGTTCTAAAAAAATAATTAATTCAAAAATATTTAAATTAAAAAAGTTGTTTAGTTCAAGTATTTATGATAAATCAAAAATTGTAGATGTTCTTAAAAACTATGTACCTGATTTTGATCACATAGAAACTGGAAAAAATTTAGATCAAAAAATGTAATTTACTTGATGTATAAAAAATTTTTAAAAAGAACAATAGATATTTTACTTTCTTTCTTAGCTATTGTTATATTATTTCCTGTATTATTTCCTGTTGCTATTGGGTTAATACTTACTGGGGAACATTATATTTTCTTTTTTCAGGAGAGAATCGGTTATAAAAATAAAAAATTTCATATTTGTAAATTTGCAACAATGTTAAAAAACAGTCCTAACATTGGAACTGGGTTACATACCACCAAAAAAGATCCTAGAATTTTACCAATGGGTCACTTTTTAAGAAAAACAAAAATAAATGAATTACCTCAGATTTTTAATATTTTTTTAGGATCTATGAGTATAATAGGCCCAAGGCCATTAGTTGATAAGACATTTAATCCATATTCTGATTATGTTAAAAATAATATTTATAACACAAAACCTGGCTTAAGTGGTATAGGTTCAGTTATTTTCAGGGATGAAGAAAGTTTATTAACTAGCTCAACAATTCCTATTAGCGAATATTATAATAAATATATTTCACCATACAAGGGAAAGTTAGAACTTTGGTATCAAGATAATATATCTTTTTATACTGATTTTATGATTATTTTTTTAACAGTTTGGGTTATTTTATTTCCCAAATCACAACTAGCCTACAGGGTATTTAAAGATTTACCTGAAAAGCCTGAATTTTTAAAATAAAAGTCAAACTTTTTTAATTACGTATTCTACAATCCCCCAAATAATAAGTTCTTCTTCTTCTTTAATTTCTATTTTTTTATATTT
>MDTG01070663.1_pt1 | contig 12781 bp, 8 predicted proteins | sample 811421 | NCBI WGS metagenome assembly MDTG01 (sample SAMN05326645, study PRJNA326480) | marine metagenome | isolation source: seawater | place: Pacific Ocean: South East | collected 2011 | reverse complement strand
ATTAGAAAAAATGAATTTAATCTTATCCTGGAATAAAAAAAGAAGAATGATTGCCAAATACTATTTTAAATATCTTAAAAATTTGGATTCAATAATACTTCCAATCATACCTAATAATGTTAATCCTGTATGGCATATTTTTCCAATCAAATGTCTGGATAATTCGAGAAAAAATTTGATGAACTATTTATTTGATATGGGCATTGAAACTAATATTCATTATCCTGTTCCAATACATAAAACTAAGTCATATAAAACTAAAGATACGTTGCCAAATTCTGAAGAAAATAGTCGACAACTTTTATCATTACCTATGCATCCTTTTTTAAAAAAAGAAGATATAATTTATATTTCATCAAGTATAAAAAATTTTTATAAATAATTCTGATACTAATAATCATTCTCATTGACATCATAATATTTATAGGCTATATAATTAATAAATATTATTATTATCATTCTAATTTGATAATAATAATTAAAAATTAATATTGGTTATTGCCAAAGTAACAAAGGATTTTAAATGATTGAATGTTCAAAGAATAGGTTGGTACCTAAATATACCCGTAGAGTGTCATGGTTAACATTCTTTTCTTTCCTGCTTTTACATCAGCATAATTTGCATTCGCAAGAGTACAATTATGTTACCCCAGATGTAAATATTTATGAATCACCAGAACAGGACTTCGAGCTTCCTGGTTCTGGTGATTACATTCCTGCTGAAGAAATAAGGAAATATAATTTTTCTAACATTAATGATATTCTTAGAAACTCTACAGGGGTTTATAGTCGTGAAGAAGGTGGTTATGGCTTATTTCCAAACATAAGCTTAAGAGGTGCCAGTACACTGAGATCAGCCGCTGTTACTATGATGGAAGATGGAATTAACATTGCGCCAGCTCCATATTCCGCTCCAGACGCATACTATTCGCCTTTAGCTGGTAAAATGCATTCAATCGAAATTTTAAAAGGTAGTAGTCAATTTAGATATGGACCGCACACTACTGGAGGGGTCATTAACTATCAAACAACACCAGTTGATTTTGGTCAAAGAGCTTATGGAAGCGTTTCATATGGTTCTCATGATGATAAAATTACTCACGCATACGGTAATTATGGTGTAACCGGAAGTTTTGGTGCATTAGCTATTTTAGGTGAGGTCTATTTTAGAGAGAATGATGGTTTCAGAGACTTTAATGGTCCAACGGATCCTGACGGCGCTGGCCCTCAAAAGGCCTACGGAAGTGACGATGCAGGTGGAGTTCACCAATTTGCTCCCATGGTGAAATTACTGTGGCAACTTCCATTTCAAAAAAAAATCACTTTAGAAGTGAAAGCAGCATTAAATCAATTAGACTATTATGAAGGTTATGCAGGTTTAACAACGGCTGACTTTAATGCAGATCCATATCAAAGATATGTTGCTAGTCAACTTGATAACATGAATTCAAATGCAAAAACCTATTATGCAAAGCTTCATACCGAGTTTAATAGTAACATAAAAAATACTTTAACTCTTTACGGTAATATGTTTACTAGAGACTGGTATAAACTTGATAAAGTTAATGGTGCTAGTCTAAACCAAATAGTTTCAAAAGCTTATGGAACCCCGAATAACTTGGCTATTTACAAAGGTACTGCTGCTGGAGAAATTACCTATAAATCCAATGATAGGGCGTATTATGCTTATGGACTACAGAATCAAACTGATCTTGATTTCACGACTAATTTTTTAAATAAGAAAATTGACCATGATCTTAAAGTTGGTTTTAAATTCCACTACGATAAAATTAATAGAGATCAATACACTCATGATTATAACCAAGCAATTGGAGGCGTGTTGACTCCAGGTGATACTGAGTTCAATGCTGATAGAAATCAAATTACAAAGGGTGCAGCTGTATATTTTGAAGAATCAGCAACTATTAATAACTTCGTGATCTCTTTTGGCTCAAGATTTGAAGCTATAAAACAAACATACCGAAGTGGTGCAACTACATCAGACAGCGAACGCACATACGCTTTTGTTCCTGGTGGTGGTCTAACCTATAATCACGATAAAAATTGGCAATGGTATGGTGCTGTATATAAAGGTTTTAGTATGCCATCACCAAGTGCATCTAGAGACGATGGAACACCTATTAACCCTGAAAAAAGTGTAGCAAAGGAAATCGGTGTTAGATACAGTGATGATAACTTATCGCTGTCCGCTATTGGTTTTCATACAAACTTTAAGGATGTTATAGTTTTAGATAACTCCAATACAGGTGCTAGTGCTGACAATGCTGGTAAAGTTGTTTCAAAAGGCTTAGAAATAATGTCAGCATATCTAATTCCAAATGAATTAGTTCCTTTTAAAGGAGACACAACTATTTATGCTAATTATACATTTACTAACGCAAATCTGGACGGAGATTCAACATCAACGGATAGTGAGTCAATCTTTGCTCATGGGTTAGATGGTAATAATGTTCCATACATACCTGAACATGTCTTTTCTGGAGGAATAGACTATGAATTGGGTAACTTTTCCTTTGGGATCAATGTTACACACCATTCAGAGACTTATGGTACAGCATCAGAAACTGAGACAGAAGTATCAGGATCTACAGCTGATGCAAGGGCCGGAAGAATTGATTCTGCAACTCTTCTTAACTTAAGAGCAGGCTACCGAATAACTGATAATTATAGAATCACTGCAGGTGTTAATAACGCAACTGATCTTGAATATATTTCATCAAGACACCCTGCTGGAGCTAGATCCGGAAAACCTCTTACAGCTTGGGTTAAGGGAATAGCTAGCTTCTAAAAAGCATGCTTGTGAGAACACTCTGAATATTGCCTCCCAGTAGTTTTCCAGAGTGTTTCTCACAGCATACCATACAATAGGCCTTTATCTAGTCTATTTATTACTTTCCTAAATAATTAATGTTTTAAGAAAAATTAAATCTTGAAAAATTGACTTGTATTCTAATTAATTTTATTTTCTCATATGCTGAAGATTAATTATGCAGATACCAGAAAGTGGCATAAAAAATACAAAAAACTGAATTATAATCCAAAACTCATATTTAATGATTCTGAATCAAAATTTGACTTATTATTTTCGTTCAGTTTTTTTTTGATGATAATGGCATCAGAAATTTTATTAAATCAACCTGTTAAAAAAAATATAAAAATTATTCACAATAACTTTTTATATAAATTCTTTAACAAAGACCACAAGAGAAACGAAAGAATTGAAATCAACTCATTTAGTTTCAGTCTATTTTTAATAATGTATAAACTTTTAAGAGAAGAGGAAGTTTTCGATAAAAAAGAGACTGAACTAATTTCCTGTGCACTTTGCCATTGGGCATCATTAGGTAAGCTTAACGAGAATGAATATTCAGAAAAATTAAAAACTGCTCTTGAATTTTGGAGTAAATATAAAACATTAATTTTATCTGGAACAGATGAAGTTAAAATTGACTTAATAATTTTACTTTATAAAAGTTTTGAAATAGGGGTTGCCGATAAAGAAATAATAAAAAAAAATATTGCTTCTTTAGGGTTTTCAATTAGTAAGGTTTTTAAAGAATTTAGATATGATGTAATAAAATACTATAAGGAAAAAACAAAATAAAAAATTGTAACAGTTTATCCATTAGTAAGGTAATTTTGTGTTACCCATAAGAAACTTATCAACCGAATGTGCTACCTGTCTTCCCTCACGAATTGCCCACACGACAAGTGATTGCCCCCGTCTCATGTCACCTGAAACAAAAATTTTGTTTCTATTAGTTTTATAATCGAGATCATTGGCTTTTACATTACCTCTATCGTCAAGACTTAGTTCTAAACTTTTTATCAAATTATCTTTTACAGGATGAAGGAACCCCATCGCTAGTAAAACTAAATCAGCTTTTAGGGAAATCTCTGAATTTTTACCTTTTAACTCCTCCAATTGCATTTTACCATTTTCATTTTTTGTCCACTCTACTTTTTTTAATCTTAATTCCTTTACCTTATTCTTATCTCCTTCGAAAGTTTTAGTTGAGACACTCCAATTTCTGTCCACACCCTCCTCATGTGAACTTGAAGTCCTAAGTTTAAGAGGCCAGTTAGGCCATGTAAGTAGCTTATCTTCCTTTTCAGGAGGTTTTTCAAGAATTTCTAATTGTGTAACCGACCTGGCCCCTTGACGATTTGATGTGCCTATGCAATCAGATCCAGTATCACCACCACCAATTACAACTACATGTTTATCTTTGGCGGAAATCTTTGATTCTTGATCAATCGTGTCACCTTCGCAAATTTTATTTTGTAGAGTCAAGAAGTCCATTGCAAAATGAATCCCTTCTAAATTTCTTCCTGGTATTTCAAGATCCCTTGGAGCTTCGGAGCCGCAGGCGAGAACTATAGCATTGTAGTCTTTCAGAATTTTTTTAGCGTCAATATTTTTTCCTATATGAGAGTTGCATTTAAAAGTAACTCCTTCCTTTGTCATTTGTTCAACTCTTTTGTCTATAAAGTGCTTCTCCATTTTAAAATTTGGAATTCCGTATCTTAAAAGCCCTCCTACTCTATCATTTTTCTCGTAAACAGTTACATCGTGACCTGCTCGAGCCAGTTGTTGAGCACATGCAAGTCCAGCGGGGCCAGAGCCAACCACTGCTATTTTTTTATCAGTTTTGTTCGTATTGACCTCTGGTATAATCCAACCCTCTTTAAAAGCTCTATCAATAATTGATCTTTCTATACTTTTTATTGTAACAGGGTTGTCTTCAATGTTTAAGGTGCAGGCAGCTTCACATGGTGCAGGGCAAATTCGTGATGTAAATTCAGGAAAATTATTTGTGGAGTGAAGAACTTTCAAAGCGTTTTTCCAGTCCCCTTCATATACTAATCCATTCCAATCAGGTATAATATTATTAATCGGACATGAATTATGACAATATGGTATACCGCAATTCATGCAACGTGAGGCTTGTTCATTTAATATTTTTTCAGAAAAAGGAAGAACAAACTCGTTGTAATTTTTAACTCTAGTTTTTGGAGAAATAGATTTATTTTCTTCTCTATCAAACTCTAAAAATCCTGTTACTTTTCCCATATTACTTTTTCTTCTTTAATTTATTACTTTTTCTTCTTTAATTTTTTCCAACTTTTTGGTTTCAATTGCTCTTTTGAAGTCAATTGGAATTACTTTTATAAAATTTTTCACTTCTTCTTCATAATTGTCAAGAATAAATCTCGCTACCGTTGAGTTTGTGTAATTAGAATGTCTGGTAAGCATCTCTCTAACCCGGATATAATCACTATCAAGAAAGGTGTATTTGTTGAAAATATTCTCCTTGATTTCATTGTCTGAACTCAAACTTTGAATCTCAACCATTGAAAGGTTACATTTATCTTCAAAATCTTTATTTCTGTCATAAATGTATGCTATCCCTCCGCTCATTCCTGCTCCAAAATTAACTCCAGTTTCACCCAACACCATTACTATTCCACCAGTCATATATTCGCAACAGTGATCTCCAGTACCTTCAACTACCGAAATAGCTCCTGAATTTCTAACTGCAAAACGTTCACCTGCCATTCCTGATAAATAGCACTCACCAGATATTGCTCCGTAAAGCACTGTATTTCCAACAATAATATTTTCATTTGATTTAATTTTTGAACCATCAAATTGTTTAATAATTATTCTGCCACCAGATAAGCCTTTGCCGACATAGTCATTGCCCTCACCACTCAATATCAAAGTGACTCCCTTTGCTAAAAATGTTCCAAAACTTTGTCCTGCTGTCCCTTTCAAATTTATAACAATTGAGTCTTCACTTAATCCCTTGTGTCCAAATTTTTTAGCGATTTTTCCAGATAACATTGCTCCAAAACTTCTGTCGGTATTAAATATATTTTTGGAAATCTGAATACTTCTTTTAGTTCCGTCTAGAACACCTTCGACATCAGCAATAACTTTCAAATCTAAAATCTTTTCTATATCGTGTTTTTGGTTAGAAGAATTGAAATTTTCTTTTTGAGAATTTGTTTGAGGTTTCCATAAAATGTTACTTAAATCGATGTCTTTGGCCTTCCAGTGATCAATTACACTTTGTTTACAAAGTAAATCCGACCTTCCAATTAAGTCATTAAAACTTGTTACCCCTAAATCAGACATTATTTCTCTAACCTCTTGAGCAACTAGAAAAAAATAATTAATCACATTTTCTGGAACCCCTATGAATTTTTTCCTAAGAACCTCATTTTGTGTAGCTACTCCGACTGGGCAGGTGTTAAGGTGACACTTTCTCATCATTATGCAACCTATCGAGACCAAGGGTGCTGTGGAAAATCCAAACTCATCAGCGCCCAGAAGAGCACCAACTATAACATCTCGCCCAGTTTTTAACCCCCCATCAACCTGAAGTGAAATTCTATTCCTAAGCTTATTCAAAACAAGTGTTTGGTGCGTTTCAGCTAAACCAAGTTCCCAAGGAGTTCCAGCATTTTTAATTGACGTTAGTGGGGAAGCCCCAGTTCCACCATCGTAACCTGAAATCGTGATATGATCAGCTTTACACTTTGTGACACCAGCAGCCACTACTCCTACGCCAAACTCAGAGACAAGCTTTACACTTATTCTTGCAATAGGATTAACATTCTTCAAATCATAAATTAATTGTGCTAGGTCCTCAATTGAATAAATATCATGATGTGGTGGTGGTGAAATAAGTCCAACTCCAGGGGTAGAATGTCTAACCTTGGCAATTTTTTCGTCGACCTTATGGCCTGGGAGTTGGCCACCCTCTCCAGGTTTAGCGCCTTGAGAAATTTTTATTTGAATATCATTTGCGTTGACCAAATACTCGGTCGTAACACCAAATCTTCCGGAAGCAACTTGTTTTATAGCACTCCTCATTGAATCACCATTTTTTAATTTTTTGAACCTTTCTGCCTCTTCGCCCCCTTCGCCCGTGTTTGATTTTCCCCCAATCCTATTCATTGCTAACGCAAGTGTAGTATGTGCTTCTCTAGAAATTGAACCAAAAGACATAGCTCCAGTTGAAAATCTTTTTACTATTTCTTCACAACTCTCAACTTTGTTAATATCGACCTTTTCTCTTTTATTAAAATCTAAAAGACTCCTGATTGTAAGCATTGATTTATTATGATCATTAATTTCTTTAGAAAAACTTTCAAAGGATTCTCTTGAATTAACTCTTACAGCTTGTTGTAAATTTGAAATTGTCGATGGAGACCAAGCATGCTTTTCACCGTTAATTCTAAAAGCATATTCCCCTCCATCATCAAGTTTGGTATCAGATATAATGTTTTTTACCTTTTCAAATCTATTTAAAGTCTCTTTTTGTAATTGTTTCAGTCCTATACCACCAATTAATGATGAGGTTCCGCAGAAGTATTTATTAATAAGATTTTGATTAATTCCGACTGCATCAAAAATTTGGGCACCGCAATAAGACTTAAGGGTAGAAATTCCCATTTTAGACATTATTTTTAAAATTCCCTTACCAGTTGCTTTTATAAAATTATTTTCTGCATCTATATCTTTTTTACCAATTAGGTTATTAATAGTTTCAAATGCAAGATAAGGGTTAATCGCTTCAATACCATAACCAAATAAAACTGAAAAGTGGTGTAATTCTCTTGCTTCACCTGTCTCCATTATCAAGCTAGTTTTCATTCTTAAGCCCTCTTTGATTAAAAAATGATGGATCGCAGATGCAGCTAACAAAGCTGGAATGGGCGCGTTAACACTTGAAATGTTTTTATCACTAAGAATTAAGATATTGCTTCCATCTTTAATGTGAGATTTAGCTTCATAGCAAATTTTCTCTATACCTTCCTCAAGTTCATCACCTTTTTGAGAGTTTTTAAATAAAATATCTATTACAGAGGACTTTAGTTTTCCATTGGTACGTTTATCTATTGATAAAATTGAAGATATCTCTTCATTTCTTAGAATAGGCTGATCCAATTCAAGTCTATAGCAATTGTTTTTTTCCGGTACTGAAAAAATATTTGGTTTTGCTCCTAAGGTCATTTTTAAAGACATTACTAATTCCTCTCTTATTGGATCTATAGGCGGGTTAGTAACTTGAGCAAAACATTGCTTAAAATAGGAATATAAAAGCTTTGACCTATCACATAGCAAGGAAATGGGAGTATCTGTCCCCATTGATCCAATCGGTTCAACACCATCCTTAAACATCGGAGATATGAAGAAATTCAAATCCTCTTTTGTATAACCAAAACCAACTTGATATTTTTTAATATCATCTGCATTAAATGGTTTTAACTTTTCTTTTGAAACAATATCTTTGAGGAAAATTTGATTTTTTTTTAAATGAGACTCGTATTTAAATTTTGTCGAATACTTTTTCTTAATCTCGTCATTTCCTACAATCTTTTTTTCAATTAGATCTATTAAAAATATTTTACCAGGCTGGAGTCTCGATCTTTTTTCTACTGTTGATGAATCAATTGGCAATACTCCCATTTCAGAAGAAAGAAGAACTGTGCCATCATCAGTGACAAGATATCTTGATGGACGTAAGCCGTTTCTATCTAGGATTGCACCAATTTTTTTTCCATCAGTAAAACACATTGCTGCAGGACCATCCCAAGGTTCTATAAAGTTCGAAAAATAATTGTAATAAGAGTTTAATGTATTTGGGTGATGCTTATTTTTCTCCCAAGCTTCAGGAATAAGAAGCATCATAGCTTCCTCAATATCATATCCCCCTATAATTAAATATTCTAAAGCATTATCAAAAGCAGCGGAGTCAGAGACTCCATCAAATATTAAGGGGTTTATATCTTTGAATTCTTTAGAGAAAAAGTCTGAGTCGGATATTCTGGCTCTAGCATTCATCCAATTAACATTTCCTCGGAGGGTGTTTATTTCACCGTTATGACACAAGAACCTGAAGGGTTGCGCCAATTCCCAGCTTGGAAAGGTATTGGTAGAGAATCTTTGATGAACAATTGCCAGTGATGAAATAAAAAGCTCATCCTGAAAATCCAAGTAAAAGTCTCCAAGATTTTCTGACATAATCATTCCTTTATAAGTAATTACCCTAGGGGAAAGTGATGAAACATAAAAATCGAAAGATTTGAGTTCTATTTCCATATTTCTTCTTGAAAGGAAAAGTTTTGATTCAAATTGATTAATTTTTTGGGAAGGTTTAATTTCTTCAACAAAAAATTGAACAATTGAGGGTTCATTACCAACAATTGATTTACCTAAAACTTTCCTATCAATTGGAACATTTCTACTAATAATTATTTTTAAACCAAATTTTGTGAAATATTTTTCAATTACCTTTAGACAATGATGCTTTTCCTCTAAATTTCTTGGTAAAAAAAACATCCCAACAGCATAATCATCCGGACGAGGCAAGATAACATTAACTTCTGATAATTCTTTCTGAAAGAATTGATGGGGAATTTGGGTTAAAATACCAACACCATCACCTGCCTTAGGATCTGCACTTACAGCACCTCTGTGAGTTAGGTTGGACAGAAGCTTTAAAGCATTATTAATTATTGATTTTGAGGGAATGTCATAAATATTTGCAACTAAACCTATCCCACAAGAATCTTTTTCATTCTTGGAGTCATATAAGCCTAATTTTCTTTTTTTTAAAAACATCCTCGATATTAATATCTAGGGTTAAAAAGCCAAATAATCAATAGTTTCTTGATATTTTTCCTTAGTCCAAATTAAGCTTTTTCTCATAAAAAATATTTCCCATTGTTTCTGAATCTGACAATTCTTCTCTAACAACCTTAACCAGACCGTATCTTGGAGAATACCAGTGTTTTTGTTTAATTTTAATGTTGATTGCAGTAAGAGGGGGGCCAGGGTTATATGAGGTGTCTCCTTCACCTACAACCAAAACACAATTTTTCAAAATTTTATCACCTAATTTAACACTAACATCTGTCTCTTGGATTTTATTATTGATTTGGATAGGAAGAAGAGTTTTGTAAATTCTGTCATAACCCAATTTCATTATCAGGGTGGTCTGATCTTGACTAGTCCAACTTTCGTCTTTAGAAGTTGGAAATTTTAATAAAATGTTTTCTTTCTCAAAAAATAATTTATCACTGGGAAGATCAACAAGAGAGGCGTGTGTGTAGTCTAGTTCACTCAAAAATAAAGCGTTTCTATCCCTGGTAAAAGTAATTAATTTTCCATCATTACGCAAATAAGTAAAATCGTTATCTTTTTTACCTATAAAAAAATAAGCTTGCTTAAAGATTTCTTTTTTTTTCTCTTTGTCAATGAAAGTGACATCGTAATGGAATGTTTTTTTGTTTGCCATTGGCATAAAAGTTTTGTTTTGATTGCAACCAATTAAAAAAAATAAAGAGAAAGAGAGAAATACGGGTTTTCTTATATTCTCAAATATATTTATTAAAAGTTTATTCATAATGATTCTTCCTTAACCAAATCACAATATCCTAGCCTAAATTCAACAGAATTACATAGCATTTGTCCTAGCATTATATGCATCTCTTGAATTCTAGCAGTATTAACTGCAGGGATTGATATGATTTTGCGACAATATTCATCTAAATAAGTAGTGTCTTTTCCCGTAAATGCAATACACTTTAGTCCCATTTTGTTAGCAACCCGCAAAGCCTCAATTACATTTTGACTTTTTCCAGATGTTGAAATCCCAATAGCGACATCATTTTTTTCCCCTAAAGCCTCAATTTGTCTAGAAAATATTTGGTCAAAGCCAAAATCATTACCAATAGCTGTTAAAGCTGATGTATCTGTAGCTAGAGAAATAGCAGCTATAGCTTTCCTGTTTTTTGAAAATCGAACAGTAAATTCTGTTGAAAGATGCTGGGCATCAGCAGCACTACCTCCATTCCCAAAAAATAAAATCTTTTTTTTTTTAGTTAATGATGATACGCAAATTTCAACAATGTCCAAGAAAGGTTTTTTTAATTCTTTTTCACAAAGCTCTAAGATATTTTTATGCTCCTCGATCTGACTATCAAAAAAAGTTTCTAATTTTTTCTTCATAACATTTATATAATCTTGGCGATCCCATCTGGACTCGAACCAGAAACTAATCCTTAGGAGGGATTTGTTATATCCAGTTTAACTATGAGACCTCATACATTATTTTCCAAAAGGGATTTGATATTTAACAGTAAGTGTTTCTGACCCAGGGTTCCTGTAACCACTGTCAGCATTTGAAATATGAAAAATACCAACACCTAATCTTACATTATTTTTAAATCTATAAAAAATGTCTATCCCAATATAAAACTCCAGCGGGTTTCCAGCTTTTATTTCATGACCATCCTTGTAATATCCACAAGCCAAACTGGGCGTCACTACAAAATTTTTTTTTTTTTCCATAATAGCCATCTATTCCAAAACCACCGTAAGCATAATACGCATTTTCTGTAGTACCTAAAAATCCTGCAAAAGGTTTGATGAAATTGAACATCTTTCTTCCACTGTGAATTTCAAAGTTTATCATGGTTGATTGAATATTGTGAGGTGGAGTTCCATCTTCCATATAATTGAATATTCCTGCACCTAATGAGAATCTGGCAGAATCTTTAGCCATTGAAAGGTTGGAAAAAAATAAGAATAAACTAAAAAAGAAAAAAGCTTTTTTCATGATTTAAAATGGAATTTGATATTTAAAAATTACTTGCTCGGAGCCTGGGTTTCTATAACCTAAACCTGCATTAGAGATGTGAAAAACCCCAACTCCAACTCTTACATTATTTCGAAATCTGTACATAAAATCACCACCACTTCTAAACTCAATAGTATTTCCCATTCTTATTTGATCTCCGTCTTCGTATGCCCCTACGGCAAGACTAGGGGTAATCAGGAAACATTTACAATCAAAAAAGTATAAATCAACTGACAAACCAAAATATCCATAATATGCTGATTCATCAGTGCCCAAAAAACCAATGAAAGGTCTCACAAACTTAAAGGCTTTTTTCCCAGAAAATAATTCCAGATTATACGCAATTGATGATTGATTATAACCATCACTTCCATGCTTCATAAAATTGTAAACCCCTCCACCTAAAGACAATCTAGATTTATTATCTTTAGCCTCTGCACTTAAAAAAGGAATCAAGAAAATCATAAAAGTTATTTTTATTTTATTTAACATTCCCAAAAACTCGTAAATTATAAAAAAAAGAACTATAATTTAACATTATAATGCTTAAAAAGAAATTTTTAATTTTCATAATTTTTAGTTCATTTTTTCTTTCTATTCTTGGATGTGAAACCCTAATTTCCTCAAGAAATAAAGACTTCATTTCTTTTGCTGAGGTAAAAAAAAAAGACTTAGACTCAACTCAACATAAAAATATTATTCAGCAATTTGGAGGAATCTATAAAAATGAAAAACTACAAAATTATATTGAAAGTTTAAAGATGCTTTTAATAACATCGGGTGATTTGATCGATATTAACTTCAGACTAAAGATTTTAAATACTCATGATATTAATTCATTTTCATTGAACGGTAAATATATTTACGTTACTAGGGGTCTTATATATTATTGTCAAAATGAAGCCCAACTAGCTGGCATCATAGCCAATGAAATTTCACATCTACTTTTAGGAAATATTACAAAAATTTATACTAGGAATAGCAAGGAGGATCTTTTTACAAAAATTAAATCCTCTACTGGATTATCAGAAACAAATAGAATTATGAATTTTTTTTCCTCATCGTATTTTCTTAAATATTCTAAAATTCAGGAAAATAGTGCT